>OLVO01003550.1_pt1 | contig 12715 bp, 7 predicted proteins | sample 1672571 | NCBI WGS metagenome assembly OLVO01 (sample SAMEA3136700, study PRJEB25190) | human gut metagenome | biome: human gut; feature: human-associated habitat; material: faeces | place: Austria | collected 2013 | reverse complement strand
AATGAGGTGTGAAAATGTTAGTTTGCACTGATTTTGTTTGCAGATATTATATAACATATAAACGATTTTTTCAATAATATAAGTTTGTGATAAAGATAGCAAAAAATAAAGCAAAATAGTATCTTTGCGGCTTAAAATAGTATTATATGATTTTGATATATGATAGGTTTATACAATTTTTTTATATGTTTATTATATTATCTATATGTCTGCTGTGCTATACTGTAGAAACTTTCGTAAGTTATTGTTTACCGGCAAACTTGATATTAGATATAAAGCTATGTGCAAATGACAGAGTTGGCAATACACTAGTGTACTGGCATGTTGTTATTTAGCTAAATATGAATAGGTCAGCACACTAGGTGTAAACATTAACAATTACGAAAAACAGAAGAAAAAGAGTACATGAACAGAAAAAGGAGGACAAGAAAAATGACACCGATGAAATGGTTTTATTCGTTTCTGAAGAAATACCGCTGGCGTATGTTTTGGGGCATTGTGCTGACTACTATTGTTGCGGCTTGTGCTTTGGTGAGTCCGTATGTTTCAAAACTTATCGTTGACAGAGTTATTCAGCATGAACAGTACGGTATGCTTAAAAATCTTATTATCGTGCTTATTGTTACTATTATAATAAGAGGAATATGCAGATTTTTTTCGCAGGTGCTTTTTGAGACGAGTTCGCAGAATGTTCTTTACAGTATGCGTGACACTGTTTACAGAAAACTTCTTCAGGAGGATTTTGCTTTTTACAACAAGAACAGAACAGGTGACCTGATGAGCCGCCAGACCGGTGATATGGATGCTATCAGACATTTTGTTGCGTATGTAATATATGTTACATATGAATATGTCTTGTATTTTGTGATAGCTCTTATCATGATTTTTGCGACAAATCTGAAAATGGCTCTCTGCATGGTGCTCGTGCTCCCGCTTACGGCACTTACCACATATTTTCAGGCAAAGAGTGTTAAGCCTGCTTTTAGAAACTGCCGTAATGCGTTTTCAAGTCTTAATACTTTTGTTCAGGAAAATGTAAGTGGAAACAGGGTTGTTAAGGCTTTTGCAAAAGAAGATTATGAGATGGAAAAGTTTGCCGTTGAGAATGATAAGTACAGGGATTCTGAGCTTGGCGCGGCAAATGTTTGGAAAAAATATGTGCCGCTGTTTGAACTTTTCTCAAATATTCTTACATTGGTACTTATGCTTGTCGGCGGTATTATGGTTGTGAACGGTCAGATGACAATGGGTGACCTTGTTGCAGTGAATGGTTATCTCTGGATGCTCACAATGCCGCTTCGTATGGCGGGCTGGCTTATCAATGATATGCAGAGATTTACGACTTCTGTTGAAAAAATCTACAATACATATATCGCTGAGCCGGATGTTAAGAAGCCGCTTAATCCTATACACCGCAAGAAACTTGATGGAAATGTCAAATTTGAGCATGTTTCGTATCAGGCAGATGATGAGGACATTCTTCACGATATAAATTTTGATGTTAAGAAAGGTGAAACTGTCGGAATAATAGGAACTACAGGTGCAGGAAAGTCTACGGTGATGAACCTTTTGTGCCGTTTCTTTGATGCGACAGAGGGAAGTGTCTATGTTGATGGTGTAGATGTTAAAGACATGGATATGTATGAACTCAGGGAAAATATCGGTATTGCGATGCAGGATGTATTTCTCTTTTCAGATACAATCGAGGGAAATATCGCATACGGAAGACCGGATTGCACCTTTGAGGATGTAAAGCGTGTTGCAAAGATGGCGGATGCAAATTTATTTATTAAAAATCTTCCTGACGGATACGACACTATCGTAGGTGAGCGTGGAGTAGGTCTTTCAGGCGGTCAGAAGCAGAGAATTTCGCTTGCAAGAGCATTACTTAAAGATCCGTCAATCCTTATTCTTGACGATACAACATCGGCTGTTGACATGGAAACGGAGAGTTATATTCAGAGACAGCTTGAAAATATAAATCATGCCTGCACGACATTTATAATCGCATACAGAATTTCTTCTATTAAAGATGCGGATAAGATACTCGTGCTTGACCAGGGCAGGATTATTGAGCAGGGAACACATGAGGAGCTTGTTGAAAAAAACGGATATTATGCGACGGTTTATTACCACCAGTATCCAATGGCAGCTAAAATGAGAGAACAGGGGGTGAAATAGATGGCTAGAAATAAATACGATGTTGACGAAGTAGTAGAGCAGAAATTTGATATTAAGCAGCTTAAAAGACTTGTTGATTATATCAGGCCTTATAAAGGAAAAATGCTTTTTGTGCTTGTGCTTATGCTTTCCTCATCGGGACTTGGAATGTTTCTTCCGAAGTTTTTGCAGATTGAAATGGATAAGTATATACCTGATAAAGATATAAAATCAATTGTGATGCTCACGGCACTTGCCGGTATTATCGTTCTCTATTCGGTAATAAGCACAAGGATAAAAATAGATGTGACAACTAAAGTCGGTCAGGACATAATACATACGATAAGAGAAGATATTTTTAAACATCTTCAGGAACTTCCTTTTAGTTATTATGATGAAAGACCGCACGGAAAAATTCAGGTAAGGGTAGTAAATTATGTAAACAACCTTAGTGACCTTCTTTCAAACGGTATTATAAATACGATAACCGACCTTTGCAATCTTATATTTATATTGATATTTATGTTTGCAATGAGTCCTAAACTTACACTTATATGTCTCTGCGGACTTCCGGTGCTTGTCATATATGTAGTGTTTTTGAAACGGAGACAGAGCCATGCATGGCAGGTTCAGAGCAACAAGCAGTCAAACTTAAATGCTTACATAGCAGAGAGTATTAACGGAATCAGGGTTACACAGGCTTTTGTAAGAGAAGAAAAAAACATGGACATATTTAATGACCTCAGTATGTCCTACAGAAATGCATGGCTTAAGGCGGTATATTATAACTTTGCTATGGGTCCTATGGTTGACCTTATATCAACGATAACAACATCATTTATATATGTAGTTGGTGTTTCGTGTATTATAAACGGCGGACAGTCAGGAGTTACAGTCGGTGTACTTATCGCATTTACGGCTTATATAAGCAGATTTTGGGCACCTATAAATACTATCGCAAGTTTTTATAACAGTCTTTTAACTGCAATCTCATATCTTGAAAGAATATTTGAGACAATAGATGAGCCGGTGGAAGTTAAGGATGCACCTGACGCAACGGATATGCCTCCGATAAAAGGTGATGTATCATTTGAAAATGTAAAATTTAGCTATGAGGATGGAGTACCTATTCTTAAAGATGTAAGTTTTGATGTGAAACAGGGACAGACGATAGCGATAGTCGGACCAACGGGAGCAGGAAAGACAACAATCGTAAATCTTTTGAGCCGTTTTTACAATGTTGACAGCGGAAAAGTTCTTATTGATGGAATTGACATATCAAAGGTAAAAATACATTCGCTCAGAACACAGATGGGTGTGATGATGCAGGACAGTTTTATATTTTCGGGAACTATTATGGATAACATAAGGTACGGAAATAAGACTGCAACGGATGAAGAAGTAATAAAAGCAGCAAAGACGGTATGTGCACATGACTTTATTATGGAGATGGAGGACGGTTATAATACTCAGGTAAATGAGAGAGGAAGCAGACTCTCAGTTGGACAGAGACAGCTTATCTCATTTGCGAGGGCATTGCTTGCAGACCCCGCAATCCTTATACTTGACGAAGCTACTTCAAGTATTGATACGGAAACGGAAATCGTACTTCAGGAAGGTCTTAACAATCTTCTTAAAGGAAGAACTTCATTTATCATAGCACACAGACTTTCCACTATAAAAAATGCCGACACTATCATGTATATAGATAAGGGCGGCATCGTGGAGGCTGGAAGTCATGATGAACTTCTTGAAAATAAAGGGGCTTATTATGAGCTTTATATGTCGCAATATATGTAACAGTTCAGTCATAAAAAAATACCTGATAATACAAGAGTTTACTCTTGGCATTATCAGGTATTTTTTTATGGTAGGATAGCCTTTCATTTACGAAATGATATAAACACAACAATTTGAATAGGGAGTGCATATAGGCAGGATATTTATTGTTGTTTCCTTTGGTTGTATATTTAAAAGAGTGAAATAAATTAACACAATCAAAGAAATCATCACTTATATTGTATAGAGCAATAAGTGGTGGTTGCTTCCTTATATTAGGATCAGAGAGAATTGCGAATGTCTGCCTGACAGAAAAAAAAGTTGTGAAAATTATACAAAAAGAAAAAATAAATCTATGAAAAATTACAATAGAAAAAAGATTGGGTGTATGTTACCATATCGAAAAAGTGATAAGATATTTTATTTATTATAAATCAAAGCAACAGTCTTATAACGCAATCCATATAATTCTGAAAATTCACGAAAATATATGTTTTTGGAATTCAAAAATAATCAGAAAAGACTTAAATTCTGAAATATAATCAAAGATAAAAATCAGCATTAGTAATTGAAAACAGCACATAAAAAAGATATAATGGAGATACATAAATGGAGAAAAACAGCGACAATAAAATCAAAAACGATAAAAAACAAAGCGGTAATGCTATAGAACATCATAATGATGATATTGCAAGAGAAAGTGATATTAAAAAGGATTATGACAGAGTAAGTAACGAAAACATAACCGGCACACCGTATGATGATGTATTCCGAACCATGTTAAACGATTGCTCAAGATTTATATTGCCACTTCTTAATGAGGTGTTTGGAGAAAACTATGACGGTACGGAAACAATCGTCTTTGCAAATGACTATCACTTTCAAAATAAGCAGGACGGAGCGGAGGATAAGATAATAACAGATGCAAGTTTCAAAGTTATTAAAGGTGAGACGGAAAAGAAATATCATTTGGAGTGTCAGTCGACCATTGACAACAGTATGGTGTTACGCTTTTTCGAGTATGATTCGCAGATAGCACTTGATGATGCCACAATCGAGAAGATAGTCGGCGATGATGGCGGCAAAAAGAGTGACGGAGTATTAACAGTTACATTCCCCCATTCAGCGGTATTATATCTTCGGTCAAATAAAAATACTGGTGATGTTATGACAATTAGGTTTGTGACTCCCGGCGGTGAGGTAAAGTATGACATACCTATAATAAGGATGCAGTCTTATAGTTTAGAAGACATATGGGAGAAAGAAATTTATTTGCTTATACCTTTTTACATATTTACGCATGAAGCAAACTTTCCGAAGTATAATGAGGATGAAGCTTTATTACAGGGACTTGTAAATGAATTTAAAGAAATATGCGTTAAAATGGAAGAACTGACACAGCAGGGCAAAATGACCGAACTTGAAAACAGGATAATAGTAGAGCTGTCAAAAAAGGTTGTTGATAATATAGCAAGAAAATATGAGAGAATAAAGAAAGGAGTTGACGGAATTATGGGAGGAAAGGTAATAGAGACAGAGGCGAAGAAGATGTATAATCGTGGTATCAGTGAGGGAATACTACTTGGCGAAGAAAATGGAAGAAGTGAGGGAAGAAATGAGGGTGAACAGAAAAAATTAAAAGACCAGATAAAAAAGAAACTTGCCAAAGGCAAATCTATAGCACAGATAGCAGATGAGATTGAGGAGTCTGAGGAAAAAGTTTTGGAGTTGATAGAGCAGATTAATGCGGAGTAGAATAAGTGTTAGATTATTGCGAAACTAATTGCATGTTGTGAAAAATATCCGGTTTTTAAATAATATTAAGAATGGGAAAGTTTTTATGAATAGTGGATTTGAGTACGCAGGTAATTCTATTGAAATAATAAATTACAGATATAACAGGGAGGATGCTGTAAGTGGCAATCCATATAATTGTTCATTTCAGATAAAAGTTGTCTCGGGGAATTTTTCGGGACTGGCTGATTATGAATGTGACCGCAGTAAGTGGGAACAGTTTGTCAGGCAAATGGAACTGTTTTATCAATTCAAGTGTGATAAATTAGAATTTAAAGATATAAGTTATGGGAGCAAAATATCTTTTGAAATGGATGCTTGCGGTCATTTTGCTGTAAAAGGGAAAATATATGGCGTCCATATGACACATTCTTTGGAATTTGAATTTGATGCAGACCAGACGGTATTGCCTGAGTTTATAAATGGGTTAAAAAAATTGTAATACAATGGCGGGTGATTTTGGAAAGGTGGTACTGTTATAATGAAAATAGATATTATAGGTTCGGTGGCAAGTGGAAAAACAACACTGGCAGGAAAAATATCCAAGAAATATAATGTGCCGCATTATGAAAAGGACAATATTGTCTGGGACAGAACTCCGGATGGAGATAGAAAACGAACACCTGATGAGCGGGATTTATATTTTAATAAAATCATCAGTAAGGATGAATGGATCGTAGAAGGAACACCAAGGAAATGCCTTAAAGAAAGCTTTGAAATTTGTGATTATATTATTGTTTTGGACGAAAAAACTTCTGTAAGATTGTTTCGGGTATTCAAACGGTGGATAAAACAAAGAATAGGGAAAGAACACTATAATACAAAGCCGACTTTGAATTTTTTGAGGTATAATATTAAGTGGGTGTTGGAATTTGATGATATGAAAAAGGATTTGTTTAAGGAGTTAAATTCTTATGGCGAAAAGGTGAAAGTATTTCGCAATTCTGATGAGGCATGGGAGTTTGTTTCAAGAAAATATTAAAAGATTATGGAGGTTTAGTTATGGCGGTTATATGCCGGCGTCAGCAGCTAACAGTGCTGTAAGCAGGCAAGCAGGGCGGCATGGTGCTATAGAGGAATGAATTTTGGAATGTAATGAGTAGTCAAGATAAAAAGTAATGCAATTTTGTATTACTGATAGTATAATTGAAAATAGGTGATTGCAAAACTGATTATAGTTACAATTAATCACAGATTATGACAGTTTCGCAAATGCCTGATAATGGAGAGAAAAGAAAGGAGTTTTGTAAATGGAGTTTGGAAAAAGGTTTAAAAAGAAATTGTTGTGTGTGTTGGTCGCAACTTCTTTGGTCTTAACAGGTTGTTCAGGAGGTGAACCGACAGATGACGGTGAAGATGATGTTCCTAAGGGACAATATGAACTTGTTGTCATGAATCAGTATGGAGAGATTGTTCCGGGGGCAGAGGTTAGTATAGGCGGAAGTACATATACGACAAGTGATTATGGAACCATTAAAATAGCTAATCCGGGTACGGGAAATTATGATATATCTGTTAAGTGTAATAATTATTATGATTATAATGCTAAATATAGTATTGGTGATGAGAGCACAGGAAAGATTACGATTAAAGCGGCAACTTTAGATGCACACAGGTTACAGTCAGCCGTATATAAAAGAGGGGCTGGAAAAGTAGACCTGGTTGATACATATCAAAAGGTTAATAAAGGAACGGCAGGTTGGAAGTTTTCTATTGATGCCGCTGTTTGCAATGATGCAGAAACAGTAGCATCATATAAACTTTTTCAGAGAACGGAAAGTGGAGATAAAGAAATTGCAAGCAGTACTACAGGTGAGTTCAATGATATAAGTATTAATGATTTTTCGGTAGGTACGGGAGTATTTATAACTGTGTATGATAATGATGGAAATCAAATATCAACTTCGCTTAGGCTTGAGATAGCGGAAAATCCAAATTATACTGAGCATACAGAGCTTAGTTTTGGAAATGAGAATAAGATAACTGTTAGCGACAAAGTGCCTATATTTGGCGGGACGGAATTAAATTTTGGTTTTCCTTCAATACCATTGGATTATAAAGTGTCTGAAGATACTATTCATATAGGGTTTAATGTCGATGATGAAACTTTTGATGATAATGCTCTGTTTGAAAATTACAAAAAAATGCTTAATCAGGTTAAAGCGGCAAAGTTTGCTTCAACAAATATGAAGACTGCCATAGCACAGTTGAAAAAGAAGCAGAAGAAAAAAGGCGTCATGGGAATGGCAGGTTTTGATAAAGGCGTAGAGGTGACGGCAAGCGGATATGCAGAGGCAGGCGTAAATAGTGACGGAACATTATCGTCAGGAACAGGTTATCTGTGCGTGACGGCTGAGGCATCAGCAGAGTTTGACTGGCAGTTTGTTGTATGGGTTATACCGGTAACTATAGGAATAACAGGAGCAATTGAAGCGGATTTTGCGGATACCATAACATATGATTTTAATGAAAATAAACTTGAGGGAGATTCGTCACTAACATTAAAACCATCTCTTGAGGCAAATGCAGGCGTGGGATTTAAATATCTCAATGGTGGAGTGTATGGCTCGGCAGGACTCGAGACAAAACTTGTTATAGCAAGTTTGAGCGAGGAGCCTGGATTTACATATCTTGATCTTAGCAGTTCGATAGGAGTATATGCAAGAGTTGCATGGTTTGAACCAAAACATGACATTGCAAAAGGAACATTCCATTTATGGACAAGAGAAGATAAAAAGTCGGCACAGTCAGTTAAGAAAATATCTGATGGCATGACAGATTTTTCACAATTATATGACTTGACAAATTATAAACTTTCAAAAAATGCAGATAAAATAAAGATAAAGGCTGTTTCTAAAGGTGACAAAACAGTAATTGCTTCGGGAGTTAATCCGGCGGCAGAACCGGTTGTGTCATCAAATGGAACAGATGCTTTAAATGTATATACGGTGCGTGAAAATGTAAATGGTACGGATTATACAGCACCTAAACTGTATTATCAGACATATACTGCCGATGGAAATACAGGTTCTTGGTCGGATGCAAAAAAAGTAGACCAGGATGAAAGTGATTCTTCGACAGCGGTCAGTGAGATGAATCAGAAATTATATACTGATGGCAAGGACTATTATATGGTTTATCAGGAGTCATCTGTAGGGCCGGAAATATTAAAAAGTTATGCTTCAGCTTCAACAGATGCAGAAAAAGACAGTATTCTTAAATCAATATGGAAAAATGTTGAACTTCATGTAAAAAAATATGATACTGAAAATAATAAGTGGATTGATTATGGAAAGATAAAAACGGACGCTGCATTTGATTATAATGCTGATATTATTGTTAATGAAGGTCAGATATATGTATGCAGTGCGGCAAATGCAGAGGGCGATTATTTTGGAACAGGAACAGATAAGAACTATATAAATATCTCAAACTGCACCATAAATGATGCTTTGGTAACAAAAAACTGGAATGTAAAGAAAGCAGCAGGAAACCTCAACTCAGTTACATCCCTTGCAGCAGGTATTAAAGACAATAAGATAACCTGCGTATATGGTGTGGATTCAGATAATGATTTTTCTACGGATGAGCAGGAAATAAAATCATATACGGATGGTGACAGTCAGGAAAACATCAGTGTTTGCACAGGAAGTGCAGTAACTGTAGATTATGGATACAAGAATGATAGAAAAGAAACATTCACGATTGCATCAAATAGCAACCTTTCGTATCTGAAAGATGATGGTACAGTTAATGGTATCGTTGATGATATGGGAAGTTATGACGGAGTATATGCTATAACTGACAGAGGTATTTATTATGCGAAGAATACTGAAAATGGAACAGAGATTTTTGTAAGATATAAAACGGCAGATGGTACATATGGAGATGCTGTTCAGGTTACACAGGAAGAACGCTGGCTGAGAAATGTATCGGCATTTACAATAGCAGATAAAGATTTTATCGTTGCATCATCGGATGATTATGATGTCGAGGGTGACAGAGGTGTTACAGATTCAGAGATAGATGCTTTTGAAGTGACGGATTACTATGATCTGAATGTGGAAGAGGCAAGTTACGATTTGAATAATTCTTTGATGGGAGAGGAACTTCCGGTAACTTTAAAACTTAAGAATGATGGAAATAAAAAGATTTCGTATGTTGAGGTAAAGGTAAATGATGCAGACGGAAAAGAAGTGGCACAGAAGTCAAAATATTATGCGGTCGATATAGAGCCGGGTAACGAAAAGAACATTACACTTGAACTGTCAGGTATGAATACTGCGGAATATGGAGACTGGAAAGTTTCGGCGAACATAGTTTCGTCAATGCCGGAGGATGCTGCCACCTCAGGAGATAATTTGATTTCTATGGAACCGGCACAAACAGAGGAAGCATCAACTTCACCGAATATTAATAATGAGCCAAAAGAGATAGAGGAAAAGACAAAGGATAACAACGGCACAGAGATGGCTTTAGGAAATAGTGATTTTGTTGTAAGAACACAGATGTGCGATTCAGGTGCTTATCCATATATGCTTGTCGAGGTTAAGAATGAAGGCAATAGAAAGGATTCAGCGGCTCTTAAACTATATAACGCAAATGATGTGACTGAGTCATATGGAGAAAGGGATGTTTCAAATCTGGAACCGGGAAGTGCCAAGATGTTTAAGGTAAACATAAAGCAGGATTGGTCAGATGATAATGGAAAAGTAGCGGTGCTTGCTCATGTTCAGGATGCCTCAAACGAAATGTACACATATAATAATTATGCATATCAATATACGACCATAAATTATGGAAGATTTTTGATAAATTATATTTTGAATGGTGGTGTAAATAATTCTGAAAATCCATCGACTTATACAACAGCAGACAGGATAAAACTTAAGGAGCCGACAAAAGACGGTTATACATTTGAAGGCTGGTACACATCTTCAAAATTTGATATTATCTCAAGAATCTCAGAGATTGCATCGGGAAATGCACAGGACATAAGTGTCTATGCTAAGTGGAAGCAAAAAGAAGCAGAAGCAGCAAAAACTCCTGCACCGGAGGTGACTGAGAAACCGCTTGTAAAGCCGACGACAACACCAACAAAGACACCGGCTGCAACAGCAAAAGCGACAGCAAAACCGACAACGAAACCGACAACAAAGCCGGGCAGTAATAATCCAAGTGCAGGCAGTAAGGTTAAGCTGTTGAAAAAGGGAATTGTAAAGAAACTTACAAAATATAATGCATATTTTAAGGTTACAAAACCTGGAAAAGTTGTTAAGAATAAGATAACAGGTGGAGAAGTTCAGTTTGTTAAACCGATTAAAAATAAGACTTCAATATCTGTACCGGACACTGTAAAGATAGGAAAATTTTCTTATAAGGTTAAGTCTATTGCCGGAAATGCACTAAAAAACAAAAAGACTTTGAAGAAAGTAACTATTGGTAAAAATGTTACAATAATTGGCAAAAATGCTTTTAACGGAAGCAAAAAGCTTAAAAATATAACAGTAAAATCATCAGTGCTTAAGAGTGTTGGAAAGAATGTATTTAAGGGCATATACAAAAAAGCTGTTATAAAGGTACCAAAGTCAAAATATAAAAAGTATAAAAAGCTGTTTAATAAAAAAACAGGATTCGGCAGAAAAATGAAGCTTAAGAAATGATTTTTTGTATAAGGTAAGCAGTGTAATAAAAGGGATGTAGTTTGTATAAATTTACAAATTGCATCTCTTTTGTAACAGTTCAGCCAAAAAAAGATAAGTCAATAATACACGAGCTTGCTCGATGTATTATTGGCTTGTTTTTTGGCTGAACTGTTACTATCTTTTTGGTATTGTCATAAAAAAGTAAATGAAAATTTGTGCCATAAGGAGTATAATAGTAAAGATGTTTATAAAACGATATGATTTGACAGAAAGGATTGGAACGATATGTACACTTTTAACAGCAGAGTAAGATATAGTGAGGTTGACAGTGACGCAAGGCTTACGCTTGACGGTATTATAAATTATATGCAGGACTGCACGAATTTTCAGTCCGAGGATTTGGGAGTCGGTCTTGATTTTCATAAGGAAAGGCAGATTGCGTGGATTCTTAATTCATGGCAGATAGTTATTGATGAATATCCGAGGATGGGTGAAAATATTATAATTGGTACGCAGTCATCTGGATATGAAAAGATGTTCGGTCACAGAAATTTTCTTATTACAAAGGAGGACGGCAGCAGGGTTGCTATTGCAAATTCACTCTGGGTGCTTATGGATTTAAAGAAAAACAGACCTATGATAGTTACGCCTGAGATAGGGGATGTCTATGGTACACATGAGCCGCTTGAAATGGATTATGCACCGAGAAAGATCGCGCTTCCGAAAGAGCGGAAACCGAAGGAATCTTTTGCCGTACAGAAACATCATCTGGATACGAACCATCATGTAAATAACTGTCAGTATGTACAGATGGCAATGGATTATCTGCCGGAGAATTTCAAGATACATCAGATGCGTGCGGAATATAAGCAGCAGGCGAGACTGAATGATGTGATCTGTCCGGCAAGAACAGTAGATGAAAATAAAACAACAGTTCTTCTGAATGATCAGAAGGGTGAACCGTATGCAGTTGTTGAGTTTAAATAAAATTGGAGGAAAAATATGATCGAATTAGGAAAGAAACAGACGTTACTGATTGTGAAGTCCGTAGAGTTTGGCGTATATCTTGCAGAAGATATGAATGCAGATACAAAGCATCAGGTACTTTTGCCGGCAAAGCAGGTTCCGGCAGGCAAAAAGGATGGAGATAAGATCGAAGTATTTATTTACAAAGATTCACAGGATCGTCTGATCGCCACAACGAATGAGCCGAAGCTCACAGTAGGCGAGGTGGGTCTTCTTAAAGTAAAACAGGTGACAAAGATCGGAGCATTCCTTGACTGGGGACTGGAAAAAGACCTTCTTCTTCCGTATCATGAGCAGACAACAAGGATTTT
>OLVO01003545.1_pt1 | contig 12729 bp, 10 predicted proteins | sample 1672571 | NCBI WGS metagenome assembly OLVO01 (sample SAMEA3136700, study PRJEB25190) | human gut metagenome | biome: human gut; feature: human-associated habitat; material: faeces | place: Austria | collected 2013 | reverse complement strand
AGAACGTGTGATGGACTCTAATGATATTGAAAGGGAACGTGGTATCACTATTCTTTCAAAAAATACAGCCATCACTTATAAAGACACAAAAATCAATATCATTGATACACCGGGCCATGCCGATTTCGGCGGAGAAGTTGAGCGAGTTCTCAAGATGGTAAATGGTGTTATTCTTGTTGTTGATGCTTTTGAGGGTGTAATGCCTCAGACTAAGTTCGTACTCCAGAAGGCTCTTGACCTTGACCTGTCAGTTATCGTTTGTATCAACAAGATTGACCGTCCCGAAGCAAGACCTAATGAAGTTATCGACGAAATACTTGAACTTTTCATTGACCTTGATGCCAATGAAGACCAGCTCGACTGCCCATTTATCTTTGCATCAGCAAAATCAGGTTATGCTATGGCAGACCTTAATGATGAAAGAAAAGACATGCAGCCATTATTTGAATGTATCGTTAATAACATTCCGGCACCTGAAGGTGACCCTGATGCTGACACACAGATGCTTATATCTACTATTGATTACAACGAATTCGTCGGCCGTATCGGTGTAGGTAAGATTGATAACGGCAGCCTCAAGGTTAATCAGGAAGTTATGATTGTAAACCATCATGACCCTTCTGTTAAGAAGAGAGTACGTGTAACAAAGCTCTATACTTTCAACGGACTTAACAAAGTTGAGGTAAACGAGGCATCATTTGGTGATATCGTAGCTGTATCAGGTATCGCAGATATCCATATCGGTGATACACTCTGTTCAGTTGACAATCCTGTTGCCATTCCGTTCCAGAAGATTTCAGAGCCTACTCTCTCTATGGACTTTATGGTTAATGACAGCCCTCTTGCCGGCAAGGAAGGCAAGTTTGTAACATCAAGACATATCCGTGACAGACTTTTCAGGGAATTAAATACTGATGTCAGCCTTCGTGTTGAGGATAATCCGGGTTCTGAAAATTCATTCAAGGTTTCAGGACGAGGCGAACTTCATCTTTCTGTTCTTATTGAAAATATGAGACGTGAAGGATATGAATTTGCCGTAAGTAAAGCAGAAGTTTTATATCATACTGATGAGCGTGGCAGAAAGCTTGAGCCAATGGAACTTGCTTATATTGATGTTCCTGACGAATTCTCAGGTTCTGTAATCCAGAAGCTCAGCCAGAGAAAGGGTGAACTTCTTGGAATGACACCTATCAATGGTGGTTATACAAGATTACAGTTCTCTATCCCTTCAAGAGGACTTATCGGTTACCGTGGCGAATTCCTTACAGATACTAAAGGTAATGGTATCATCAATACTTCATTTGAAGGATATGAACCATATAAGGGTGATATTTCATACAGAAAGACCGGTTCCCTTATTGCATATGAAGATGGTGAAGCTGTAACTTACGGTCTTTTCAACGCACAGGACCGCGGTACTCTTTTCATCGGACCGGGTGAGAAGGTTTATGCCGGTATGATTGTCGGCGAAAACCCACGTACAGAGGATATTGAGGTAAACGTATGTAAGACAAAGCACCTTACTAACACACGTTCTTCAAGTGCCGATGAAGCATTAAGACTCGTTCCGCCTAAGATTTTAAGTCTTGAGCAGGCTCTTGATTATATTGATACAGATGAACTTCTCGAAGTTACACCTAATCATTTAAGAATCCGTAAAAAGATTCTTGATTCAACATTAAGATACAGAGCAAATAAAAAATAAAAAAATTTTTAAAATACCACTTTTCAAGGCAATGTTTTTATTGTATAATGCAAATAAATAAAAAACATTCCGTTGATAAAATCCACTGTGATTTTGTCTGGTGAAAATACGCATTACTGGAGGTTATAAGATAATGGAAAGCGATTTAGGAGCAAAAGTTAAAAAGTTAAGAATTTCTCACGGATTAACACAGGAAGATGTTGCAAAGGCACTCGATGTTACTCCTGGATACATCAGCAATGTTGAAAATGGAAGAAACCTTATGACATTAAGAATGTTATCATATTATGCTGAACTTACAGGTGTATCTCTTGATTACCTTGCAGGCAGTGTTGATAAGAGCTATCAGAATACAGCTCTTGACAATGAGATTATGCAGATTGTCCAGAAGCTTGATGCTGATACAAAGGAGAAGCTTATCTCAACTCTTAGAATCTGGGAAAAGAAAGAAGCTTAATTTATCTTTTATAATATTAATGGCTGTGCAGATATTGCACAGCCATTTTTTTCTGAATTTATTAACTCTGGATTTTTTTCATTCTGTAGAACTCACCTTTTAATTCCATAAGTTCATCAAATGTTCCGTATTCAACACAGTGTCCCTCACTTATTACTGCTATTTTATCTGCATCTTTTATTGTTGAGAGTCTGTGTGCAACTATAAATGTCGTCCTGTCTTTTGTAAGATTGTTGAGTGCTTCCTGTATAAGCTTTTCTGATATACTGTCAAGTGCCGACGTCGCCTCATCAAGGACAATTACTCTTGGATTTCTTATAAGTGCCCTTGCTATTGAAACACGCTGTCTCTGTCCACCTGACAATTTACCGCCGTGTTCCCCGACTTCCGTATCGAGTCCGTCAGGCAGGCTCTCAACCAGATCAGTAAGATTTGCCGCCTTAACAGCCTCATTCAGGGCTTTTTCATCAACATTGTCAACTCCATACGTTATGTTGTCTCTGAGCGTTCCTGAGAACAATATGGACGTCTGAGGCACAACTGCAAGGTACTTACGATATGTTCTTAAATCTATATCTTTCATATCATTGCCGTCAAGGAGTACCTGTCCGCTGTCTGCAATGTTAAATCCTATCGCAAGATTAAGTATTGTCGATTTTCCGGAACCCGATTCACCTACGAGTGCTATTGTCTCTCCCGGTGTAACATGAAGGTTAAAATTGTTAAGAACGTGTGCCTCTGAATTATTGTATCTGAAGCATACATTTTTGAAATCAAATTCGCCCTTTACACCGCCAAGTTTCTTCTTTCCTTCGTTATGTTCAATATCATCAGCAAGAAGGACTTCACCAATAGAATTTACTGACTCAACGCCCTTCGCTATTGTCGGTATGAGTGTTATAAATGCAGATACCTGATTTACTATTGTTGCAAAATAACTCTGGTAAAGCGTTATATCACCGGCAAGTATGTTTCCTTTTAATGCAAGAATTCCTGTAAATGCAAGACATAATACCTGGAATATCTGGAATATTGCCCATCCTACAGAACCAAACAGCGATTGGATAACATCAAGTTTGTAACCTTTTTCAGCAACCGTAAACAGCTGGTTGCTCATTCTTTGTATCTCTTTTTCTTCAAGTGCATGTGCCCTCGTAACCGGAATAAGTTCAACCATTTCCATTACCTGGGCGGATGTCTCTTCCATTTCATGCCTGAACTCATAATTACGCTTTCTCATTATATTCCTGAAAAATACCATTGTAAGTGCCGCAAGCGGTGTTGTTACAAGGAAGAACAAAAATACAACAAGACTTTTTGAAATTGTAACCGCCAATGCCACCGATATATTGAGTGCAATATTGAGCGTGCTGATTAAAAGCTGTGTGGAAAGCATCTCAACCGCTTCAACATCACGCATTATCTTCGACTGCAGTCGTCCTGACTGTGTCTCTTTGTGATATGAAATTGAAAGCTGCTGGAGTTTTCTTACAAGTGCTTTTCTAAGTCCCGTCTCAGCGTAACGCGTTGCAAGTGACTTGTACCTTGTATACATATAATTGGTTGGTACATTAAGTATTATAAGTCCTATCATTATTATTGAATAGAATATAGTGTTCTGGTATGTATCGGGACTGTGCGTTGTCACATCGTTAATTATATTGGCTGTTACAATAGGCAGCACCCATACAGGGCAGTGCTTTATGAAAAAGAAAAACACTGCCGCAGCAAATTTGTGATAGTTGCCTTTATAAAGCCGTATGAGTATTATAAGCGGATGCTTTTTATGTTTTTTGTAACATTCGATAAACCAGTTATCAACATCAATTCCTTTAGGTGCATGTAAATTCATTTTTTTCACCACTTATTTTATAATTTTGTCAACATTTCCAGTTACTACAGGTTCACCTTCACATCCTGTAATATTTACATTTTTAAGTATAAGTTCTTTGGCATTATTTATTATAAGCCCCTGTTTTACTGCCTCATCACATCCAAGCATCATCGCAGCGACACCCGGTTTTGCATCCTTAGCATATGTAAAATCAATATTTTCAAATGTAAGCTTTTCAATCTTGCTTTCAGGTAATCCATAAATATAAGCTCCTGCTACATGGCAGTTTGACGCTTTTATATTCCTGAATGTAAGACGCTTGATTGACGGTGTTCTGTCATCGACAGGAAGCGGCTCTTTTGAACCAACATAATTAGTCTTTCCGTCAGGATCACAGAAATAAAAACTGTTTACAACAAATGGCGTCATTACATTATCCATATCAATATTTTCAAATGAAATATCATCAAGAACTGATAATTTGCCTCTGCCTCGTCTTGTCTTTACACGGAGACCTCTGTCTGTATTCATAAACAGGCAGTCCGTAATATGAACATTCTTTACACCGGCAGCAATCTCACTTCCGACTGTTACGGCACCGTGTCCGTCTCTCATGCAACACTGTCTTACAGTCATGTCTGATGTCGGAATCTCGTATTTGCGTGCCTGATATATCTTTCCTGATTTTATAGCAATACAGTCATCACCAACTGAGATATATGTACCGAGTACAAGTACATCCTGGCAGCTCTCAGGATCAAGTCCGTCTGTGTTATGTGAATTGGCCGGATTCTTAATCTTTACATCTATGAATTTGAGGTGGTTGCTGAAATATGGATGTATTGTCCATGATGGAGAATTCTGTACTGTTATTCCGTGCATCATTACATTATTGCAATGGTTGATGAAAAACAATCTCGGTCTCCATGCTGTATTTCTTATTTTGCAGTTATTCCACCAGTTTTCAAATGTCGTATTGCCATCAATTGTACCTTCACCTGTAATAACTACATTTTCTGCATTAATTCCACAAAGAATTGCCGAAAAACAGTCAAGCGGATTTCCTTCCCACGAACCCAGATTATATTCTTCTTTCTCATCATATGATTCAATAACACCCGGAAGTATCGGGAATTTGTCTCTTTCTGTAAATGCAGATAATACCGCTCCTTTTGCAAGTTCAAGTGTTAAATCGCTTTTTAAAAATACACTTGAAACCTTATATTCACCTTCCGGAACAAGGACTCTTGAATCCTTAGGGCATGCCATAATTGCACACTGGATTGCATTTGTATCATCATGCACACCATCGCCCAATGCACCAAAATCGCGTACATTTAATGTTACAAATTCATATTTTGTATGAATATTTACCTCGTTTGTTTTCTGACCATTGTATACAGCATACACATTGTAATCTGTATCAGGTTTTAAATCAAAAAGTGATGTTATAACCTTATTACTTTCCATATATTTTTCGTCATTGACATATATATCATACTGCGATTCTGTATAAAATTTTCCTGATTCAGTAAGCTCTAAAACAGCACTTCTTGCTGTATTTGTAACTAATTTTAACTCCATAATCTGCCTCCGTTATTACGTCCATAATCCTGATAATCTCTGTTCCTTACTGCCTCGCTGTAGCACAATGCAAACTCAGCTGCATCTTTTTCTGACACATCACTATATTTTTCATATATTGCAAGTGCTGCATCTTCATATTTTTCTGTCAGAACCGCTTTCATACGGCAGCCTTTGAGCAATGCATATGCAAATACAAGTTCATATGGTGCTTTTGCAGGATTTTTTTCTGCACCGGAAATACCTGTTGCAAGAACATCTTTTACTGTCTCTTTATAATAATCCATAAGCTGTCTGTATATCTCATAGAGTGCCTGATCCATGACTTCCATTGTATCAATAAGTGCTGCACTGTAATAACATAATGCTTCAAGTGCATCACTGTCCCCGGATGCTTTGCTGGATGTATTTTTATACAAATCTTCATGAATTACATTATACTGTGCAATTATGTCATTATAATGTTCTTTTCCATCATCTCTTGTCTCATAATTCATATAGAATACCTGACTTGCATATGTCTGGCAAAGACATGCTTTTCCGTCAACATCCGTAAAATATCCTTTTTCACTTCTCTTCTGTGAATTAAGCTGTGCTGCCATCTTTATTGCAGCCTTTTCATATTCATCTTTTCCTGTGTAATCTTTTGCTGCATATAATACATTGGCCAGCAACAGATTAGTCAAATCATTATCATTTCCTGCAAATCCTTCTTCGATACCGCAGTCACAGCATTTATCAATGCCTTTTACAAGAAACTCTCCAAACTTCTCGTTTTTTGTAGCAAAATAAACTTTTGCAGCACTGTTTAAAATCATTGCCTTATTCCAGTTATCAGTTTTTTTTAAATCAACTGATGACATTTTTTCAAGCAGGCTGTCTTCTAATTTTTCATTTCTTTCTATTGTCATATCCTGTCTCCTTTATAATGTTTTATAATTAAAGAAATCAAATTCTCCATATATTGTATCGCTTCCATGATTTCCTGCATCATCTGTATATTCCTGTCCAAATGAGCCGGCATATGCATACATTCCAATCATTGCACCAGTAAAACGCTTGCCTTTCTTTAACCCTTCATCACAGAGATAATATACGTTATCAAGCACATCAACAGTAGTATAATTTACTCCGTCATAGCTGTATGAAAATGTTCTTGTAAGATAATTTGTCTCTGTTTTCAGATACACATATTCTTTACTGAAATCAAGTTCCCTAGATTTACCTTCTTTATATCCATCTATATATTCTGCAACTTTTACAAGCAGTCTAGGATTTTCTTCTTTTGTTGCAAATATACCAAATTTTAAAAATGTATTTTCGTCATAATAGCATGTCATTCCAACATCCTGTCCCGGATAAATCTGCGGCATTCTTAACTTACATACTGCCTCAAACCTGAAGTTCTGCTGTCTTCTTAACAGAATATTTTTTGCATACATTGAATTGAGGTCATAACGGCTTCCTTTAACTTTGACATATGAATTCTCAAGAACTATTCCATCAAACTCCGGTGCTCTTGGAAACATCCAGTCTGAACTTAACCAGTCATTGTCAAAATCATCATCAAGACTGGATTCCCATATACACTCAGGTAAATCCGGTTTTATCTGCAATGTCGAAGGTCCATTAAGTGAGTTGACAACCGGCCATCCGTCCGCAGTCCACTCAATCGGGTCAATTGCCGTCTCTCTTCCAAGCAGGCTGTAACCGTCACCTATTTTTCTTCCACACAGATAGACCATATACCACTGTCCGTTCTGCGTGCATACAGGCTTACCATGTCCGCACCTTTGAATTATTGCATTTTCATCATTCTGACGCATTATAGGGTTATATGGGCATGGCTTGTATCTGCCCATCAGTTCGCGGCTTCTTGAAACAGTAATTCTATGTCCCGGTCCTGTTCCACCCTCTGCTTCAAACAGATAATAATATCCGTCTTTCTTTAAAAGATGCGGTCCTTCCGGTGCTCTTTTATTATCACCATAATAAAGAAGATGTGCTTCTCCAATCTGGCGTGTCGCATCATCACTTAAAGGCAGTATTCTTGCACCTCTGTTTAAAAGCATATATCTTTTCCCATCATCATCTGTAAAGATTGATGGGTCTATTCCGTCTTCATCTATTATCGCAGGCTTGCTGTATGGACCTTCAGGCTTATCTGAGCTCACAACTATCTGTTTTCTGTATACAGTTCCGTCATCATTAAGACGATATGTCGCTGTTATATAAAACCTGCCATTATGATACGAAATATCCGGTGCCCAATATCCTCTTCCACCTTCAAGATTATCAAGTGCTGCCCATTCCGGATTAGTAATCGCATATCCTATTATTCTCCAGTGTATCAAATCTTTTGATTCTGATACCGGTATACACGGAAAATAGATAAATGAAGAATTAACCATATAATATGTATCTTCGACCCTCACTATCGATGGGTCAGGATAAAATCCTGTTCTTATCGGATTGCGGTATAAATCATTATACTTTGCTCCTATTTCTTCTTCAAAATAATTCTGCAGGTCAAAGAACTTATTATTTACCGCTATGTCTATTGGCGTTACAAGATTATTATCACCTGTAAGCGGTGACAATCCAACTCTTTCTACAAGATAACGGCAGACCTCAACGCTTCCTGAAAGTGCCGCATAATGAAGCATATTCTTATGTTCATTGTCTGTAATATCCATACTTGCTCTCGAATACTCAACTATGTATCTTACAAGTGCAAGATTTCCGGTCTTCGCCGCAAGCAGTGCCATAAGCACACCATTCTCATCTTTTTCATCAATAAGATTAGGTTCTTCTTCAAGAATACGCTTTACTTCGCTTATATTCTCAAGATAAATGGCATCTTTGATTGTACCCATACTCCGCCTCCTTTATATGTAATTTAACTCATTTTTTAAGTATACAGCATAAATACAGTATTTTCTACATATTAATATTAATTTATATACTCTTTTACAGAAAAAAAAGGCGAACCTGCATTAACAGATTCGCCTTTAAAAAATCTTAAATAAACCGGGAATTACTCCTTAACGGCACCGATATTAACACCCTGTACGAAGTATTTCTGGCAGAATGGGTAAATAATTGCGAATGGTAAAATCGCAACAATAACCGAAGCACTAGAAATTGTATTAGGGTCAACAGCGTCATCATTAGGAATATCACTATCCATAACCATGTTACGAAGTTTAATCTGGAAGTTGAATAACTTATCCTTGTTGATGTAAATCTTGAAGTTAGTATAATCGTTCCAGAACTGTACAGCAAACATCAAACCGATTGAAGCAAGAGCTGCCTTTGAAAGAGGAAGTACAATCTTAAAGAAGATACCCATTGGAGAGCAGCCATCAATCTTGGCGGCCTCAAATAGAGCCTCTGGAATACCTTCAAAGAAGTTCCTCATAAGTACCAGGTTATATACGTTGATTGACAATGGTAAAATAACTGACCAGAGTGTATTAAGCAAATGTAACTGCTTCATAACGAGGTACTTAGGAATCATACCACCATCGAAAATCATTGTGAAAAGTAACATATATGCGAAGAAATTTCTTCCTGGCATTTCCCACTGAATTAATACATAACCACCTAATGTTACAAGTAACAAACCGAGGAATGTACCAGCGATTGTAACGATACATGAGATACCGAATGGTCTATATAAAGCAACTCGGGTAACGATAGCTCTATAACCACCCCATGTAAACATTGTTGGAACCCACTTAAAACCATAAGCAGATCTTGCATCAAATGAATCAATGATTACCTTCCAGATAGGTAACATGATTGCTAATGAAATCAAAATAAAAATCAAACCATTTACAAGTGGGAAGATTTTGAATTTTTTCTTTTTCTTTGTAACTACAACTGAATTATCACTCATTATCTATCCCTCCTTATACAATACCACGTCCGCGGACTTTCTTACTAGCGTAGTTACAGCTAAGTACGAGAATCATTCCGACAAACGATTTAAATAAACCTACCGCAGTAGTATAACCATAATCTGAGTTACCACTTGAGAATGTCTTACGGTATACATATGTCTGTAATACTTCGGCAACATCCAATACGGCATTGTTCATAGTAACGAAAACAGATTCAAAAAGGTTCATAACCTTAGCAAGGTTAAGAATGAATACTGTAATGATTGTGTTTGCTAATGCAGGAAGTGTAATATAGATAAGTCTCTTCCAACGGTTAGCACCATCAATCTGGGCTGCTTCATATAAATCAGGGCTGATACCTGACAATGTAGCAAGGAAAAGGATTGTTCCCCAACCTGTATCTTTCCAAACATTCATTACATAGAATGTTCCTCTCCAATACTTAGAGTCACCAAGGAAATAGATTGGTTCATTAATCATATTAGCTTTAAGTAAAAGGCTGTTTACAACACCTGTTACGTTAGGATCAAGAATCATCTTGAAAACTGATGCAACTACAACCCATGACATGAAGTGAGGCAGATAAACGATTGTCTGTACTGTCTTCTTAAATCCGAGTGAAACAATCTCATTTAAAAGAAGTGAGATAATAACAGCTGCACCTGTATTTAAAATCAACTTAATAATCGAAAGAATTAATGTGTTTCTAAATGCTGTCCAGAAATAAAGGTCATTAGTGAACATCTGAACGAAATGCTTGAGACCTACATAGTAAGGTCCTGCAATAACATATTTTGTGAATGCATAACGGCATCCAGCCATTGGCCAGTAATTAAAGAGAATAATCATGATTAATACTGGTAAGAACATGATATAGAAGCCACGGTAATAATACATTGTCTTCCATACACTCTTGTTAATTGAGTTAGAAAGATATCTTGAATCAACGCCAAGATCTTTCTTGAAATACTTCATAATATCAATGAAGCAGCCAGCGATTGCAAGAATATAACCTACAATCAATACGTAGACACCTAAACCTAAAACGTATTTAGCGTCATCTGAACCATTACCAGATGATAAAAGATTAGTAAGAGAATAAATATCATATTTATTTCTTCCGTAGTAACCTCTGAAGTTAACAGCAACTAAAGAGATAACAAATATAACTGCTGAAATTGCTGTCGGTATAATTGAGAGCACATCCTTCTTTAAAACAAGAAGAATAATAGCAGCTATAATAGCTCAAGAAATAGATGACAATGATGATTTAGATAACTTAGCTGGTTTTTTAATTGTACTAGGTGAGCAACTGGCATTTGCTTCATCAATTAGAGACACTTGTGAAGCAAATGCTGGTGAAGAACCTCAAAATGTTATCAATCCTGAATTATCTATAGATAAAGATTTATACAGATCTAAAGCACCTAAGAAAAAAATAGTAAAAAAAGTTAAAAGAAAGGTTAAAAAAAGCTCTAGCAGATAAACTACTAGAGCTTCTTTTTAATATCTATGATTTTCTGATTCTTGTGGGTTTACAAATCTGTGTTTTCTATTCATAGTTTCTTTGCTGTATTTTGCTTCATCTTGAGCTGCCATTTTTGCATTTACTTCTGTGTTATTAGCTCCATTTACTCCTAGTTCTCTTGCAAACTCCACTTTTTCTTTTTTATAATCATACATCTTTTCAGTACTTGGTCTTTTCTTATGAGTCATAATGCCACATCCTTTTGGTTTTATTTCTAAATTTATTATTTCACAGTTTTACTTTTTAATTCTTATAAAATTTTTAATTACCATGAATATCTTTAAGCTTATCTTTATCTAGCATTACATCTTTTTTACCATATGCACATTTGCTAAATATTTTTTCAGCTTCAATTAAATCAAGTCCTAGTATTGTCATATTCTCAGGTCTAGCTTCTCCTAATCCATCTTTATATAATCCATATAAATAACAAACTGCTTGTGGTAAAAATCCAAGTAATCTTGCACCTATACTATCTGCTGCTACTGGATCTGTTGATGCTATTACAAGGCCAGGTGTATCAACCGCCATACCATCACTAGGTCCAGTTCCTATCATTGCCTTGTCTAAGCTAATAATAGATAAATCTATTGGAACTTTTTTTGCAAAGCATCTTATAAAACCATGTAAATCTTCATGAATTCCAGTTTGCTTTTTGGGGTATCCATGGATACTTGCAGGAGGGTAACCCATAGCTATATTTTTAATGGCTGCAGTTACTGTAGCTTCTTCATGGTATTTTAATTGAGTAAATGAAATTATAACATCAGCATCCTTTATAACTTCATTTATAGGAGTAGATTTTATTATTTCATGATTTAATTCTAAATCTATAAATGGTCCATAATTCATATCTACAAATTCTAAATTTTCTTCTTCTATTATTTTGTCATATCCAACACTTTTCATAACATCAGGAGTTTTAGCTCCTCCTGACCCAGTTGCTATAACTATTTTTGATGGTTCTTTTGTTTTTATGTATTGTATAAGCTTTTTCAAAGTTTTAGGACCTACAACTACACCATCTTTAGGTGATTTATCTTTTACCCAGTTAGGAGTTATTATTACTTTATCTCCTTTTTGTATAATTTTATCCATAGGAAGTAAATCTAGGGCTTTTTCTAATGACCTACCTTCACTCATTCCTTTAGTTATAGCTACTATTGGATCTTTTACTTTACGATTTCTTATCATATTTTCACCTCTTTAAACATAACTGTCTATAGTATAACAAATTTTGACCAAAAAAGCTATAGAAAATACACAAAAATAAAAAAGCACGCGATTAGGCGTGCCTTAGTTTAATCAAATTCCTTTTCTACAAATTTTTCCCCTTGCTTTAAATATTCTTTTCTTAATTCCTCTGTATTTTCTACAATTTTACAAATGATATGAGAATAGGTAGCAAACATCACTCTTACATAAAATTTTCTTTTAACACTATCATAAATTCTGCCGGCACTTGAAGTGCCATTAGCTACTGTATTAACACTATTTGCAATATACCCAACCTTTTTTAAAGGAAAATATTCACATCTTATTGCTTCACTATCATAGGTATTGTCAGGCTCTTTTACACATTTTATTAAACTGCCAACAGCAAATATGCTTTTACCATAGTAGTGTTTAAATCCTGTAATGGTTACAAATGTTTCTTTCATAATTAAAACCTCCTAAAATTTATTCTCTTTTTCTTTACATTTACATTGTAATACA
>OLVO01003543.1_pt1 | contig 12735 bp, 8 predicted proteins | sample 1672571 | NCBI WGS metagenome assembly OLVO01 (sample SAMEA3136700, study PRJEB25190) | human gut metagenome | biome: human gut; feature: human-associated habitat; material: faeces | place: Austria | collected 2013 | reverse complement strand
CTCGGAGGTCGACGTGCCGCTCACCTACGCCGACTACTATTATCTGGAGGCGCTCACGCGCATCAAACGCCGATTGCAGCCATGACCGCCGTGAAAAAATACGCGCTGCTGCCGCTCTGCGGCCTGACCCTGTTCTGCGCCCGGGCGCAGATGCCCGCGACAAACTACGATGAATCGCAGGTTCCGGCCTACACGCTGCCCGACCCGCTGACAACCATCGCCGGCAAAAAGGTGACTGACGCCGAAACGTGGACTTCGGAACGCCGTCCCGAACTGCTGTCGCTGTTCGAAAGCGAGGTCTACGGAAAAGCCCCCGACCGCCCCGAGGGACTGCATTTCGAGGTCTTGTCCGAAGACCGCTACACGCTGGGCAACATGGCCACCCGCCGGGAGATCGCCGTCTACTTCACCGAGGACGACGCACATTTCATGACCATCCTGCTCTACATCCCCAACAAACGCACCGACGCCGTTCCGGTCTTTCTGGGGCTGAATTTCAAGGGCAACCACACGATCTGCGACGACCCGTTGATTACGGAGTCCGTTTCGCGCATGAAGCCGCGCGCAGAGGGCGGCAGCGAAGTCCGCGCAAAAGGGTTCCCGCGCGCCGCGGCGGCATCGCGGTGGCCGGTCGAAATGCTGATCGCCAACGGCTACGGCCTCGCCACGATTTACCGCGGCGACATCGACCCCGACTACGACGACGGCTTCCAAAACGGCGTTCACCCGCTCTTTTACCGCGAGGGGCAGACCAAACCGGCCCCCGATGAATGGGGCACGATCGCAGCCTGGGCCTGGGGCTTGAGCCGTGCGATGGACTACCTCGAAACCGACGAGGATGTCGATGCCTCCCGCGTGGCGGTCATCGGGCATTCGCGGCACGGCAAAACGGCCCTTTGGGCCGCAGCCGTCGATCCGCGCTTCGCCATGGCCGTGTCGAACGACTCGGGATGCGGCGGCGCGGCGTTGTCGCGGCGTTGTTACGGCGAAACCGTAGCCAGGATCAACAGCCTTTTCCCGCATTGGTTTTGCGGGAACTTCAACCGGTATTCGGGCAACGAGGCGGCTTTGCCCGTCGACCAGCACGAACTGATTGCGCTGATAGCCCCGCGCCCGGTGTATATCGCCAGCGCCGTCGAGGACCGTTGGGCCGATCCGAAAGGCGAGTTCCTCGCGGGGGTCCACGCCACGCCGGTCTACGAGTTGTTCGGCCTGGAGGGACTTTCGGGAACGGAACTGCCCCAAACCGACGCGCCCGTGCTGTCGGGACACATCGGCCACCACGTCCGTTCGGGCGACCACGACATCACGCTCTACGACTGGCGGCAATTCGTGAAATTCGCGGACAAACACCTGAAACGATAATCTAAAACAACACCATACATGAAAAACCGGTTTATAAAACTGCTTCTCGCGGCCGTGCTGTTAGGCTCCCTCTCCCCGGCGGCCGCCCAGACCCGCGAAATGGACCTCTCGGGAGAGTGGAGGTTCCAGACGGACGTGATGGATTTCCGCAGGGGATCGCTTTCGCCGCGCTACAACCACCAACTCCAGGAGACCATCATGCTCCCCGGCATCACCGACGACTACAAAATCGGCTACAAATCGCCCTACCGCCATGTCGACCGCCTGACGCGCGTCTACGAGTACATGGGTCCGGCGTGGTATCAGCGCGACATCGAGTTCCCGGCCGACTGGAAGGGCAAGTGCATCTTCCTCTATTTCGAACGCACCCACTGGCTCAGCTCGGTATGGGTCGACACCAAGGAGGTGAGCCGACTGGACTACATCAGCGTCCCCCACAACCACGACCTGACGGATTTCGTCACCCCGGGCAAGACGCACCGCATCACGGTGTGCATCGACAACCGGTTCCAGTACAACACCCACAAATGGAACCACGCCCACACGGAGTTCACGCAGATCAACTGGAACGGCATCCTCGGCGAGATGAAACTCGTGGCCGTAGACCCCGTTTACATCGACGACATGCAGCTGTATCCCGACATCGAGACGAACAGCGTCGACGTGCGCCTGAAGATCGACAACCGCACGAAAAAGCCTTTCGAAGGAAAGGCGCTGCTCACCGTCTCGGGCAACGGCTTGCACGTAACGAAGGAGGTACCTGTCGGCGGCGAAGCGGAGGAGATCGACCTGACCGAAACCGTCGCGCTGGGCCGGGAGGCCAAACTCTGGGACGAATTCAACCCGAACCTCTACACCGTGGAGTGCACGCTGCTGACCGGCGCCGGAAAAGAGTCCTTCGAACATAAGAAGTCGGCGACCTTCGGCATGCGCGAAGTGGCGCAGGGCCGCAACCACATCCTGCTCAACGGCCGTCCGCTCCACCTGCGCGGAACCGTCGAGAACGCCGTGTTCCCGAAAACGGGCCACGCCCCGGTCTGCGACGCCGAATGGGAGCGTATCATGCGCATCGTCAAGGACTACGGACTGAACCACATCCGTTTCCACTCGTGGTGCCCTCCCGCCGCGGCTTTCCGCATGGCCGACCGCCACGGCGTCTACCTCGAAGTCGAGATGCCCATGTGGGGCAAGGACGCCGAGCCGGACGAAGCGCGCTACGACTTCTTCCGCCGCGAGATGCGCGCCATCCTCAAGGAGTACGGCAACCACCCCTCGTTCGTCCTCTACTGCAACGGCAACGAGATCACCGGCAACTTCGACTTCATCGAGGAGCTGACCGCCGACGGCCGCAAACTCGACACGCGGCATCTGTACAGCGGTTCGACGGCCCGCACGCGCGTCCCGTCCGACCAGTATTACGTCTCGCAACAGACCAACAAAGGCCCCGTGAAGGTCTACGAGGGACGGCCCTCGACCGACTGGGACCGCAGCAAGGAGTCGGACGTGGACGTTCCGGTAATTTCCCACGAGTCGGGCCAGCGGTGCGTCTATCCCGACTTCCGCGAGATCGGGAAATACACGGGACCGGTCGAGGCCCGAAACTTCGAACTGTGGCGCGAGATGCTCACCGCCAACGGCATGGGCGATCAGGCCCACGACTTCTTCCGGGCCTCGGGCGCGCTGACCGTCGTGGAGTACAAGGCCGTGATCGAGGCGCTGCTCCGCTCGTCCAAATCGGCCGGATTTCAGCTCCTGTCGCTCAACGACTTCCCGGGCCAGGGTTACGCCCCGGTGGGTGTGCTCGATCCGTTCTGGGACTCCAAGGGACTGGTGACGCCCGAGGATTGGCGGGCCTTCTGCGCGCCGACCGTGGCGCTGCTCCGCTACCCGAAAAGCGCCTGGTTCGAAGACGAAACCTTCACGGCAAAGGCCGAGATCTACAACTTCGGCGCGGCGGCGCTCAAAAATGCGAAAATCCGCTGGTCGATCACCGACGGCAGCGGGAAAGCCATCGCCAAGGGCAGTCTGAAATCGCAGACCGTAGGCACCGACGGCGTGTTCCCCGTCGGGGAGTTCTCCGCTCCGCTCGGCAAGGTGCGAGGCCCGCAGAAGCTGACCGTGCACCTGAACGTCGGTGAAAAGACAAGCAACAGCTGGGACATCTGGGTCTATCCGCGCAACGCACAGCTGATGCAGTCGGATACGGAGGTGCTCTACACGACGGAGTTCGGCGAGCAGGCCAAACAGTACCTCGCCGCGGGGAAGAAAGTCGTCCTGACCCCCGCGCCGAACAAGGTCAAGGGGCGCAAATCGACCTTTCACAACCATTTCTGGAACCCGATCATGTTCGCCTGGGCGCCGATGACCATCGGCTGTCTGATTCACGCCGAGCAACCCGTGTTCGCCGACTTCCCGACCTCATACCACACCGACTGGCAGTGGTGGGACATTCTGGAGAACGCCAAGGTGATCGAGATGCAGCAGACCCCGCGCCAGCTGCGGCCCTTCATCCAGGTGATCGACAGCTTCGACAACAACGAAAAACTCGGCATCGGCTTCGAGGCCCGCGTCGGCGGCGGCAAACTGCTCGTGCTGGCGGTCGACACGAAAAAGAAGATGGACCAGCGCCCCGCCACGCGCCAGCTGCTCGAAAGCATCGACCGCTACGTCCGCAGCGACCGGTTCGCTCCCGAGGTCACACTCGACGAGTCGTTCATCACCTCCTTCATGCGCTAAAACCGCACGATTATGAACAAGATCTGTCTACTGCTCTGCTGCCTGCTGCCCGGCCTGTTCCGGGCAGGGGCGCAGGAGCTGAAAATGACCGAATGCGCCCCTCTGACGCAGATTTACGGCGAGGTCAGCGAGTCCGACGAACTGCTTCCTATGGGCGATGTGGGGGTGGAATTCGGATACGTCCTCTACCAGGCCGCAATCACCGTTCCCGCAGGGGAGGCCGCGCTCGAACTGGAGAACGTGCGGGACTATGCCGCGGTTTACCTCGACGGCGTGTTTCAGGGAACCCTGACCGACAACCGAAAAACGCTGGTCCTGAAGGCAGAAACCGGCCAGCACACATTGCAGCTCTACGTCGAAAACATCGGCCGCATCACCTACGGCCCGGAGATTCTCGACAACTCGAAAGGACTCTTCGGCGAAGCCCGCCTCGCCGGCGAAACGATCGCCGGCTGGACGATCACCCCGCTCGAAGTGCGCGACGCCGATCCCGAAACCCTCGAGTTCGAAGCCCTCGGCCCGTGCAACACGCCCTGTTTCCGGCGCGGGCAGTTCGACCGTGCGGCGCACGAAGGAGCCGTTTACCTCGACGTGTCAGGATGGGGCATGGGCGAGGTGTGGATCAACGGGCACTACCTCGGCTCGTTCTGGGACGAGGAGAAACAGCAGTCGATCCTCATTCCGGCCGAAATCCTCGCCGAAAAGGGGAACCGCATCGTGGTTTTCGACCTCAAAAACAACGACCCCGGCGCAACGATGCGCCTCTCGGACAAACCCGTGTTCAAATAACAAGCACAACCTATGAAAAAAATAACCGTTATCGCCCTGCTGCTGGCCGCCGCCCTCGGGGCGCAGGCCCGGAACGGGAGCGGAAAGCCCGCCTACAAGGACGCCGGACGCCCCGTCGAAGAGCGCGTCAGCGACCTGCTGTCGCGGATGACCCTCGAAGAGAAGGTCATGCAGCTCAACCAATACACGCTCGGCCGCAACGACAACGCCAACAACGTGGCCGATCCGGTGGACAAGATTCCCGCCGAAATCGGCTCGCTCATCTACTTCGACACCTCGCCCGAGCTGCGCAACCGGCTTCAGAAAAAAGCCATCGAGCAGTCGCGGCTCGGAATCCCCGTGCTGTTCGGCTACGACGTGATCCACGGTTTCCGCACCACTTACCCCATTTCGCTGGCCCAGGCCTGCTCGTGGAATCCCGCACTGGTGAAGCAGGCCGCCGAAGTGGCCGCACAGGAGGCGCGGATGTCGGGCGTCGAGTGGACCTTCTCGCCGATGATCGACGTGGCGCGCGACGGCCGCTGGGGCCGCGTCTCGGAGGGCTACGGCGAAGACCCCTACGCCAACGCCGTCTACGGAGTGGCGGCGGTCGAAGGCTACCAGGGCGACAACCTCGCCGACTCCCGCCGCGTGGCCGCCTGCCTCAAGCATTTCGTCGGCTACGGCGCCTCGGAGGCCGGCCGCGACTACGTCTACACCGAAATCTCGCGTCAGACGCTCTGGGACACCTACATGCCGCCCTACCAGGCGGGCATCGAGGCCGGAGCCGCTACGGTGATGAGCTGCTTCAACGACATCAGCGGAACGCCCGGCACGGCCAACCCCTACATCCTGACCGAGGTTCTCAAGGAGCGCTGGGCGCACGACGGATTCGTCGTCTCGGACTGGGCCGCCATCGAACAGCTGCGCTCGCAGGGCGTGGCCGCCGACCGGAAGGAGGCCGCCGAAAAGGCCTTCAACGCGGGTGTCGAAATGGACATGATGAACCGCTGTTACGACGCCCATCTGGCCGCCCTGGTCCGCGAAGGCAAGGTCTCGCAGGAGAAACTCGACGAGGCCGTGCGGCGCGTTCTGCGGCTGAAATTCCGGCTCGGGCTGTTCGAACGCCCCTACACCCCGGAGTCGGAGGAGACGGACCGGTTCCTGCTTCCCGCGAGCCTCGCCGTCGCCGAGCGGCTCGCCGAGGAGTCGATGGTGCTGCTGAAAAACGAGAACAACACGCTGCCGCTGAAAGTCCCCCGCCGCATCGCGGTCATCGGCCCGATGGCGCAGAACCGGCTGCACCTGCTCGGCGCGTGGTCGGCACACGGCCGCGAAGAGGACGCGGTGAGCCTCTTCGCCGGGCTGGAAAACGAATACCGGGGCCGCGCCGAACTGCTCTACGCCCGGGGCTGCGACTTCGACGGCGAGGACCGCTCCGGATTCCGTGAGGCTGTCGCCGCGGCCGCGGCTGCCGACGTGGTGGTCCTCTGCCTCGGGGAGAAAAAGCAGTGGAGCGGCGAGAACGCCTCGCGCTCGACGATCGCGCTTCCCGAAATCCAGGAGCAGCTGGCCGCCGAACTGGCCCAGACCGGAAAACCGCTGGTTTTGGTCCTGTCCAGCGGCCGGCCGCTGGAGCTGTGCCGCCTCGAACCCCTCTGCGGGGCCATGGTGCAGATGTGGCAGCCCGGCATCCGGGGAGGCAACCCCCTCGCGGGAATTCTGTCGGGGAGGATCAACCCCTCGGGACGCCTCGCCATGACGTTCCCCCGCTCGACGGGCCAGATTCCGATCTACTACAACCGCCGCCAGAGCGGCCGCACCCATCAGGGCAAATATCAGGACATCCCCAGCACGCCGCTCTATGAATTCGGACACGGCCTGAGCTATACGACGTTCGAATACGGCGACCTGCGCCCGTCGGCAACCACGCTGCGCCGCGGGGAAAAGGTGACGGTCGAGGTCTCCGTGACCAACACGGGCGGCATGGACGGCGCCGAGACGGTTCACTGGTTCATATCGGACCCCGTGTGCCGCATCTCACGCCCCGTCAGGGAGTTGAAACACTTCGAGAAACAGCCGATCCGCCGCGGCGAGACCCGCACGTTCCGGTTCGAGATCGACCCCGAAAAGGATTTGAGTTTCACGGACGGCGACGGCAACCGGTTCCTCGAACCGGGCGACTACTTCATCCTCGTAAAGGACAAAAAGGTGAAACTGACGCTGACGGACTGACCCCCGCTCCCATTAAAGGACAGAGCTGTAACCTGAAAAGTTACAGCTCTGTCCGTATCAGGCCGCAGTCACCCGGAGAACGGGACGCCCCGCCGATTCGCAGGAAAGCCGCCCCCCTCACAGGCCCTTTGTCCACACGGGTACGGGCTGGGGCGAGGTGGTCGGGCCGAAGACCTTCAGACGACCGTCTTCGGTCACCTCCATCGGGTCGATGAAGACCATGCGCGCATCGCCCGTCGGGGCCGTCCGGCCGTGGTAGACGCAGTACATCCCGCCGCCGGGAAGCTTCAGAACCATATTGTGCCCCGTTCCCGTGACCTCGCCGCCCTTGTCCGCATTCTTCTCGAGGACCGGATTGTCCGACGATTTCACGAAGGGACCCAGCGGCGAACCGGCCGTAGCATAGCCCACCGCATAATGCTGCCCGCCGTAGAAGTTGGCGGAATACATCATGTAATAGGTCCCGTTTTCCTTGAAGGCGTACGACCCCTCGGTCCAGCGCCGGTTGACCTCTCCGGCGGTGACCGAACGGCTCTCCCACCCGGTTTGCGGGTCGGAGGCAGACTGCGGGGGCATCAGCAGAGCGACCGGCTCGCCGATGACGCCGCTGAAATCGGGCTTCATCTCCACACCGTACACCCAGCTCTCCTCGATCTCGTCGAAAAGCCCCTTGTCGCGCGCCCACGCCGAAAGCTCGCTTTCGACGGGATGCTTGTAACAGCAGCGCGAATAATAGAGATACACCCGGCCGTCATCGTCCCACAATACGTTGGCGTCGATCACCGGATAGCCGGGATCGAACACCGGACGGTCATACAGGTCGGAAAAGGGACCCGACGGCGAATCAGCAACCGCCACCCCGATGCGGAACGTTTCGAGGTCGCCGTTCGGGTTATGCCGCCAGTTGGCACTGAAAAACAGGTAATAGCGGCCGTCGCGTTCATACACTTCGGGCGCCCAGAAGCAGTCGGTTCCCCATGCCGAGGCATTGCCGTCGTAGACGACATCGCCCTTCTGCCAGGTAACGAGGTCGTCCGAGACGCAGACGCGAAAACCCCGGATGTCGCCGCTCGTTCCGTACATATAGAATTTTCCGTCAGCGGCGTGGAGGATGAACGGGTCGCCGAACGCAACGTCGAGCGGATTACGATATGCAGGCGAGTCGCATCCGAGCAGGATCGCCGGCAGGAAGAAGATGAGCAGTTTTTTCATACAGGTTATTTGAATGGTTTGAATCCGTCATAAAATGCCATTTGGCGCGTACTCCGACAAAATTATTCGTTTTATCCGATTTTCAGCCATGCCGTCACCCGATGGGCCGCAATTGATCAAAGAGTTATACATTATGGAAATATTTTTCCATTTTGCGCCGGGCCGGACACCTATCTTTGCAGGGTCCGGAGACTCCGAAGCCCGTTCGTCCACGGCCCTCATCCCCGGTCCCAACCTTAAATCTTACGACCTATGAAACGATTGCTTCCATTAATCGCGACGTTGTTCGCCATCGCCTGCTGTGCGGCGCAAAACCTCCGAAAAGTGCCCCTGGCCGATCCTTTCATCCTGCTTTACGACGGGGTGTATTACGCCTATGGCACAGGCGCCGGAAGCGGCATCGAGGTGTGGACATCCCGCGACCTCTCCACGTGGGAGAGGGCCAAAGGCAACGCCCGCGACGGACTGGCCCTGCACCGCACGGATGTCTGGGGCGAAAAATGGTTCTGGGCGCCCGAGGTCTATCGGCTGAATGACAAATTCTACATGTATTTCACGGCCGAAGAGCACATCTGCGTCGCCACCTCCGACTCGCCGCTGGGTCCTTTCGTACAGGAGAAGCGGCAACCGATGATCGCCGATGAAAAGTGCATCGACAACACGCTGTTCATCGACGACGACGGCCGGGCGTACATGTATTTCGACCGGTTCAACGACGGGCTGAATATCTGGGTCGTCGAGCTGGAAGACGACTGCACGACGCTGAAAAAAGAGACGATGCGCCCCTGCATCCATGTTTCGCAGGAGTGGGAAAAGGTCTGGCCCCGCGTCAACGAAGGCTGCTTCGTGATCCGGCGGAACGGCACTTACTACATGACCTATTCGGCCAACAGCTACGAAAGTCCCTTCTACGGCATCGGCTGCGCCACGGCCGACTCGCCGCTGGGCCCCTGGACCAAATACGACCGCAATCCGCTGTTGCAGAATCCCGGCGAACTGGTCGGCGTCGGGCACAGCGCCCTGTTCCGGGACAAGGCGGGCAACCTGAAGATCGTTTTCCATGCCCACAAAAGCAAAGGCGCGATCCATCCGCGGGAAATGTATATCACCGACGTGCGTTTCCGCCCCGTCGAGGGCGGCTGCCGGATGGAGATCGACCCCGGATACTCGCCGGCCCTGATCGCTGAATGAACGACGCCCGGATGCAGCATGTGCATCCGGGCATCGTTTTTACAGGAGGGCGAAACCGGCCTCGCGATCAATAGAACGTCCCTTTCGGGGCGAAAATCGCATACCCGAAATTGAAGGTCAGGTACATGTTGCGCCAGTTTTTCAGGTCGTATTTCGTCAGCGCGAGGCTCACGGGACCGATCGGCGTGTGGTAGACCAGCGACGCCTCGGCGATATAATGCCAGCGCTCGTCGGGATTCTTCAGGGGGTTGAAGTCCCGTTTTTCACGGAACATGGTGTAGAACCCCGTCCGGAAGAAGCAGTTGGGCAGCAGGTCGAAGGTCGGCATCAGGCCCCACGCCGCAAAGCGTTTGCCCCGGAAATCGGGCATGTAGATCATCCGGGCATGCGGCACGGGCGCATAGTCGGGCATCGACATCAGGGTCGCGGATTCGGTCCGGAACCGCGGGTGGTTGGTCCACACGGCATCGACGTTCAAACCGAACGAGAACCAGCTGACGCCCGGCACATCGAAGAACTTGTCCCACGAAAAACGCCCTCCGAACCACTGTCGGGTTTCGCGCGAAATGAAGTCTTTCGCATCGTAAGGCTGGTATTTGTCGCGTCCGGCGACATAGATGGCCGAGAGATGCAGTTCGGAACCGCGGCGGGGATAGAGGAACTTGTCGAGCGTATTGCGGGCGACCCCGGCCCGCAGGCCGAAGAACGAGAAGCGCGAATGGTCGGTGTCGTCGGCGAACAGCACGTCCGAATCGTAGCGGTAGTTGACGTGTCCGGCGTTGGCGCGCAGCGTCAGGAGGCTGCGGTGGGTCAACGGCATCCCCACGCCCGTCGAAAAGAAGCTCTCGCTGTTCTTGACCTGCTGGGCGTTGCGGACCTTGGTGACGTTGCCGAAATAGCCGTGGCGGAAATTCCGGACCGCGAAATTGTAGGAATAGTCGAGGAATATCGGCTTCCACGCGTAGAAATCCGTCCGGCCTCCGATCGCTCCCCAGGTGTAGATCGGCCCCAGGTAGAGGTCTGCGCCCAACTGCTGCGCGACGCGGCCGATGTTCTTGTAATTGATGCCGATATAGGCCTGGTTGAAGGCCGTCGAGGAGATGTTTCCCCCGAGGATGATCTTGAAATTGGGCCGCGTGCCGAACTTGGCCTCGAACGAATAACGTTCCCGGACGGAGTCGTAGCGCACGGTGGGGAAGTCCATCGTGAAATCGCCGCCGGCAAGCACCTCGAAGAGATTGTCTTTCAGCTCCTCGAAGCCCATCGGCCGCTGAATGCCCGGCGTGCGGCGGTCCACCTGCACGAAATCGCGGATATACTCCCGCTGGGCGCGCTTCAGCCCTTCGAGTTTGTAGTCGTCGAAGACCAGCGGCGGACACTTGGCGCGGAACGCCTCGCGACGCCCGGCGTAGTAGGCCGAGTCGCGGCGTTCGGCGACTTTCTCCAACAGCTGCGGCATGGCTGCCACGGCGTCCTCATAACCTGCGTTCATAATCGCCTCGGCCTGGTCGAAATCGAGCATGTTGACCCCCACGGCGCGGCGGATCGTGACGCTGCGCTCCTCGGGCAGCGTGTAGTCGGTATCGTGCATGGCCAGCATGAAAGCCTGGTCCATGATGTTGCTCTCCTCGCTGGGCGGGGTGTTGCCCTCGGTGCAGATCGAGCCGACGATCAGATCGGGCCGGAAATCTTCGTCGAGGGGTTTCCACGGGAAGTTGTCGTAGATGCCGCCGTCGTAGAGCAGCATCGAATCTTTCACCATCGGCTTGAACACCAGCGGAATGGACATCGACGAGCGGACCGCCTCGCTCAAATCCCCCTCGCGCAGGACCACCGGCCCGCGGTGGTTCAGGTCGCTGGCCACGCAGAGGAACGGAACCATCAGGCGGTCGAAATCACCGTCCGCAGCGGCCGTCGCCGGGGCGAACAGCTCCGTGAGGGCCATGTCGATCTGCGTCGAGGAGATCAGGTTCCGGGGTACGCGCAGCCGCTTCCCGGAGGGACTCTCGACGTCGATGCGCAGGCTCAAAAACGCAGGATTGCTCCCCACCTGCCGGTAATAGGCCATGTATTTGTTGGGGTCGATGCGCCCCGAGACCCACTCCTTGACCACCCCCGAGTTGACGATCGCACGCATTTCGGCCGGGGAATATCCTGCGGCGTACATCGCGGCGATGATCGAGCCCATCGAGGTCCCGGCCACATAATCGATCGGCACGCCGTTCTCTTCGAGCGCCTCCAGGACGCCGATGTGGTAAAGCCCCTTCGCGCCGCCGCCGCTCATCACGACCCCTACCTTCTGGGCCGCAGCAGGGAGCGCCGCCAGCAGCAGCATCAGCGCCACCGGCTGGGCCGCCTGGAGCACCATGGCCCAGACGGTGTACTGGGTGGCCGACACCCGCACCACCGACCCGTCGGAAAGGCGCAGGGCGTAGTACAACGTCTGCTGGGCCAGGGTGTCGGAATATCGGACGGCGCTGCCGGTCCCCGCCAGCAATGCCTGGTGGACCTCCTGACGGTCCGCGTGGTTCTCCATCTGAGAGGCGTCCTCCCAGTTGTCCCAGAGGACGGTGCCGTCGGCGGCGATCCAGGTGACCCGGCTGCTCTCCGGCAGGGCCTCCAGGTAATCCGCCCCGGCCTGCTCCACGCCCTGGGCGATGTAGGCGGTACGGATGGCCAGCTCCTGGGTCACCCGGTCCTGGAAGTACCCGTGGAGCACACCCACCACCAGCACCAGGCTGGCGGCCAGCACCGCCAGACACACCCCCAGGATGGAGCGGAAAATCCGTTTTGTCATGGCTGCCGCCTCCTCACGTCTCTCCGCTGATCTTGTAGCCGTAGCCCCGGACGGTCTCGATATAGGCCCCCGCCGGCCCCAGCTTCTGCCGCAGCGTCCGCATGTGGACATCCACGGTGCGGCTCTCGCCGATGTAAGCGTACCCCCAGGCGGCCTCCAACAGCTGGCTGCGGCTCAGCGCCTTGTCGCAGTGGGTCAGCAGCACAGTCAGCAGTGCAAATTCCCGGGGCGTCAGGCACAGTTCGTGCCCCGCGCGGCTGACCCGGTGCGCCGCGAGGTTCACTTCCAAATCTTTATAAAAGACATCTTGTGCGGTTTTCATAACGAACATCCTCCTTCCGAACAGGACAGCTTTTTGCGATTCCTCACATCTATTATAACGACAGATGTTTCCAACTTGTTACAAGATTCGCGAAATTTAAGGCAAATTT
>OLVO01003541.1_pt1 | contig 12738 bp, 8 predicted proteins | sample 1672571 | NCBI WGS metagenome assembly OLVO01 (sample SAMEA3136700, study PRJEB25190) | human gut metagenome | biome: human gut; feature: human-associated habitat; material: faeces | place: Austria | collected 2013 | reverse complement strand
GGAGTTGTTCTGGCCCAGGCCGTTTTGATAGGCGCGCTCTTCTTCGTACAGGCGGCCGAGCGTGGGGGCATCGACGTTCTCGGCAAAGACCGAGAACTTGCCGGCGCGCAGCTGCGGATCGATCATAAAGCGCACGAGGGGCTCGCCGACAAACACATAGCGGCGCTTTTCGGCCTGTGCCTTCACAAACTCGCGGACTTCGCGCGAAAGCTCGGGGTAGAACGGGGCGAGCATGGGATCGTCGTCGGCGGCGATCAGGATGGTATAGAGTGCCGGCGCGGTGTTGACGCCGTTGATCACCAGAGTCTGATCCTCCATGTCGCGAGCGGCCTGCTTGGCAAGCTTCTTAAAGGAGAACGGGGCACGGGTGGCACCGAAGATGCCGGCCACGTGGTCCTCGAAGATGTTCAGGAAGTTCACGAAAGATCACTCTCCGTATAGGTTCTTTGGTATCCGAGCAAATATAGGCATATCCCAACGATTATAGAGGATAGGGTTCCCGCAACCGCCGCCTTGACGACGACCGCGGCCGCAAGGCTGGCAATTTCCATATGGTGTGCAAGACAGGACGCCGCTGCGCAGCCGATGCCGGTGACAGCGATGGCGGCGATTGCGGCAAGGTTTGAGCCCTGATCGGCACGCTTGGCATGGGCATTGAGCAGCGCAGATGACGCTGCGGCAGTTGCCGCGACCAGTACAAAGGCAGCCCAAAGGAGCGGGTCTCCCAGCGCTGCGGCAACGTTACCGAGCCCCAGCACGCCTCCGGCTGAAAGCGCGACTGTCGCCAGGCGGGCAAAAAGCGCGCCCATGCCCGTTGCCGCGGCGGCGCTTGCCGGGCCGAGCCAAAATGACGCGACGCCGGCGGCGACCCCAGCTGCCAGGAAGGTATTGCCGGTCAGACAGCCAAGCGCGAGTGCACAGGTGAGTGCGGCGCTCGCGGCAGCCTCGGTGCGACCCCAGGCGATCCACCAACCGGACATGCTGGCGGCAAAGAGCACCGCGACGGGCAGCATCGACAGGATGCCCTGCGCCTGCATGGTGGCGTTGGCCATGAGCACCAAAAAGCCCACAGCCGAGATGGCCGAGCCAATCTGGGGGGCCAGGCCAGCCGCCGCTCCGATCGCGATAGCCGCAATGACCAGGCCGGGAAGCGCCGCGACCCCGGCCGTTTGCATCAGCAAAAAGCTAAAGGTGCCGCACGTTAGCGCCGAGATAATGCGCATGGTGTAGTCGCGCGCATGGCTCCAGCGCGTGCCTGCCCAGCCGAGTGCGGGGTCGACCTCGATGGCGTCGTCCTCGTAGTGCGACGGCTCGATATCGTCGAGCTCCTGCTCGTCATCCGAAAGCTCGCCAACCATTTGCTCCAGGCTGCGACGGCCCTCGCGCACGCTGCCCAGACCGGCAAGGAGCTGGTCGCAAAATGCCTCGATGCTGTTGGGGCGGTCCTGCGGCATGGGGGAGAGCGCGCTCATGAGCGCGGCCTCGGCTCCCGGGGGAAAGTGTGGTATCAGCTCGCTGGGATAGGTGGCGCCGCCGATGATGCGGTCGAGCGAGTCGGCGGGCGTGGCCGCCATAAAGGGAGCGCTGCCGCACAGGCCCTCGTAGATCACGCAGGCGAGGGCAAAGACATCGGCGCGCTCGTCGACCGTGCCGGTCTCGATATCGAGCTGCTCGGGCGGCATGTAGCCGATAGTGCCGCCGCGTGAGCCTCCAAAGCCACCGGCAGACGACAGTCGCGCCATGCCAAAGTCGGTGAGCTTTACATTGCCCGAGTGGTCGATGAGCACGTTGGCGGGCTTAATATCCAGGTGGAGCACGCCGTTGCTATGGGCGAAGGTGAGCGCCTGGCCCAAGGCATCGGCAATGGCCGCGGCCTCGTCAAAGGTAAGGGAGTGGCCGTCCACGCGATGCAAAAACTCGGCCAGCGACATGCCATCGACATATTCCATAACCAGGTAGGCATAGGCTGTGTCGTGCGTAAAGTCGATGACCTGCACGATATTGGGATGTTGAAGCATGGCGGCGGTATGTGCCTCGCGCAGGACATCCATGATGTCGCTGGCGGGCATGCCGGAGCCGTTGATAAGGGGGATGCGCTTAATGGCGACGCGGCGGCGCAGGTGCGTGTCGCGGCAGATCTCGATGGAGCCAAAACCGCCGGTCGCAAGTGTCTCGAGCGGCTGGTACCGCTTGAGCAGCTCGCGAGAGCTAGTGCCCTCCAAAGGAACGTCCGGCGAGAACCGGGCGGTATGTTGCGAGAAAAGCGGCATGGCCAACCCTCGTGCGTTTAAAGTTCGTTTGCGAGCGGCGGGCGCGGGGCCGAGCCATTCGCGGTGGCATAGATGCTGCTAGTGTAGCACGCTCGGGCGGATGGCGAGGATAACGGGATGCGAGGCTGCCTGTCTGGCTTGGCCCTCGTCTCGACCCATCCGGAAAGCGCGTTCCAGTTTTCGTCCAAATTGCGGGATGCGTTTTCCGAATGGGGTAGGCTGCGGAAACTGCATCCCAGAATATTGGCCTAGAACGGGATGCAGTTTCCGGATCGATACTCAAAAGGAAAGCGCATCCCGCTTTGATGCGGGGACTGCGGACAAAAGCTGGACCGTGATCTGGCTCGGATTGGAGTTCGCCTGAATCGTTGATGCTGGCTGGTGTGGGCGTGGAGATAAACGAGCAGCCCGAGCGATATAATGACACGCTATGGAGGCCATATGCTCTTTTCCCGCCGTTCTGCTACATCTGCCTGTGCCGTTGCGCTTATCGTAATGGCGGTCACCCCTTATCACCGGTTTTCATCTTCAATCGGCCTGGCATCAGGTGCGATGACCTGGCTCGTTATCCTCGGCGCATGCCTCGCGGCGTTTGGTCATGGTGTTGCGCTCCGCAAGGAGAGAGAAATAAGACGGCCGGATCGCCTTGGCGTCTTCGGTGTTTTCCTTGCTGCTATTGCGGTGGTTCCCGAATGGGTCGACTTGGCCTTCTATGCTCGCGGAGATTCTATCCCAATCGTGTTTGCACCAATCTGGTTGTTGCATGGTGTTTCGTGTGCCTTGTGCTTCACTGGGTCGTCGCTCCTCTCATATGTAATTTGGGATACGGCGGGCTCTCCTTTGATACGGGGGGCGACGCGGGACGGCGAAAGGGGGACCCGCCGATCGCAGAGCGCGCTTTTTGCAGAAACAATAGTTGTCCTGTCTTGCCTGCTGTTTTGCTGTCGAGTTTCATGGAGAGTCGTTCCCGAGCCATGGGGGATGCCCTCTGTAACGGCCGCATCAATTGGCCTTATGCTTTTAATTCCTCTGGTCTATCTCATGTTGGCTGTGGCCCCGCTGCTTTGCTGTCCCCGCGCCTTTGGTCGGGGGCAGGGCGACGTGTTTGCCCGTTCTGTGCTCGTAGCAGTTCCTATTGGCCTTGTTCCGGCTGTCGAGGTGGCATACTTTGCAAGCGATGCCACGGTCATTGCATCACTGTCGACGGGGTCCGCTATTGCTGTTGCCGCCTTCGTATACACATTGCTAAGGGAGAAACGGGACAACAATTCGGATACCCCTCGCACGTCCGACCCATTCGATGCGGGGGTGTTTTCCCCTGCCCTGTCGCCTCGAGAAGAGCAGTTTGTTCGACTGCTGCTCAAAGGGAAAACGCCGGCGGAAATTGCCAGGGAGACGGGTACGAAGCCATCGACGGTGCGAACAACGCTTCACCGAGCATACGGGAAGGCGTCGGTTGCGGGCTCACGCGAGCTCGTGGCGTTGTTTGCGGGTGAGGGTGATACTGTAGGGCCTGAGCTGCCGCAGCGGCATGCTGACGATATGTTGGCATCAGCTCGAACGCGCCGGCTGTTTCGATATCTGCTCACATTATTTTTCATCCTCCTTGCGGCAGGCCCCTTGGTAATGGCGGATAGCGATTGGGGGTCCGGTGTTACGCATGCAATCGCTTTTTCTCTTGCAAGCTATACATTGGGTCTCGGGCTGCTTCTGTCGCTGTGCAGCGCGGGTGGAAAACCGAAGCGCGGGGACGATCTGGATGGAGCGGATGGGGCGATCGGGCTCGGAAGCCCGTGTGTGTGGGCGATACTGTCTGCCGTGGAATGGTCTTTTGTCTATATCGCGGCATGGAGGTGCATACGCGATCCGTTGATGGCTGTGCCGGTCCTGTTTTGCGGCATAGCGTCTATGGCTTCGCTCGCCGTTAAGCTGTGCCCGTTTAAGGTTCATGCCCATACTCGGGCTATCGCGCCGTTAGTTTCGATAGGTGTGGCTGCTTTAATCTATGCAGCAACTAGGGGGCGAATTCATGGACTTGCGGTACTGACGGGGATGCTGCTCACGTATATAGTGCTGCGAAGCTGTCCGCAGCGCAAAATGCTCGGGGTATGGATGCTCTGCTTTGGGGCGACGGTTCCTGCTTGGGTTGTCTTGCTCAACATGGTGCAGGATCTGACGGTTTTCGAGCCGTTGTTCCTCGCGTCGTTGTTGGGGCAAAGTTCGGCTCTCAATGTCGTCGTGGCAACGGTGGTCGTCTGCTGGTCTGTGCCCATATTCGTCACGCACATCGCGCTCGCCCGCTCGGTTGAAGACGAGAAAGCCGTCTTGGAGTACCGCGCGAACGGGTCCACCGAAACAGCTCGCGTGCGCCAGCTGGCCCTGCTTACGTCGCGCTCCCTTTCTGATGTTCAGTCGCAAATTTTGCTGATGACGGCAGAGGGCGCAACGACAAAGACCATTGCGGAGGATGTCGGTTACGCTGCATCTACGGTGCAAGCACTGCGGTCTGCATCTTACCGCCAGTTGAAGATCAAGAATAAAGCGGAGCTTGTTTCATTGTTATCGCAGGTGGATAACGTGTAAACGCCTGAGCGGTCGACTCAATAGCGGGTGTTTACAGACATCTTTCTCTATTCATGCAAAGGTTGCCGTGCGTCGACGCATTGTTAACCGCTTTTGATTTCAAGACTTTAGTCTGCTGGGCGCGCAGCGGCCAGCTTTAAACCACCCGCTACGCGGGTGGAGACAAACGGCTTTACAAAGCCACCCCTCCGACCGATATTGACGATTGTTCAGGCCGTCAAGAATTCGAGTCGAAGGGGTGGTCGCCATGGCCCAGAAGGCCTACAGCCTTTCCCACACGAAGTGGATGTGCAAGTACCACATCGTGTTCACGCCGAAGTATAGGCGCAAAGTGATCTACAACCAAATCAGGAGCGACATAGGGGAGATCCTCAGGAAGCTGTGCGAGTACAAGGGGATCGAGATAATCGAGGGGCACCTGATGCCCGACCACGTCCACGTGCTGCTGGCGATCCCGCCGAAGTACAGCGTCGCGAGCGTCATGGGCTACCTGAAGGGGAAGAGCTCGCTGATGATATTCGACAGGCACGCCAACCTGAAGTACAAGTTCGGCAACAGGAAGTTCTGGGCGGAGGGCTACTACGTGTCCACCGTCGGCCTGAACGAGGCGACGATCGCCAAGTACATCAGGGAGCAGGAGTCCCACGACATCGCGCTGGACAAGCTGAGCGTGAAGGAGCACGAGGACCCCTTCAAGAGGAGGTGATCCCGCCGGTTCGACCGGCGCGCCACGGGTCAAGATGCACCAGGCCTGGACGAAGTCCGGGCCCGCGCCTTTAGACGCGAGCCCGGGGCCCGTGGGTTATACCCTAAGAGCAAACCACCCTTTTTAAGGGTGGTTCTGATTTGCGTTAAGCCAGATCTAACAAACTCGCTGTGTTTTATGACCCTCGTTTGTCGCATCTTCCGTTAACGGGCTACAATAACTTTGTCTGTGCAATATGGAGGTGAATATGGCTGAAGCTGGTATCGGCGTTGATATCGTCGAGATTTCCCGCATGAAATCAATCCTTGAAAAGACGCCGTCGTTTGCTCGGCGTGTGTTTACCGAAGAAGAGTGCGCATATTGCGACGCATCATCGCGTCCTGCGGCGCACTATGCGAGCCGTTTTGCTTCTCGTGAAGCGGTTCTCAAGGCTCTTGGTACGGGTTTTAGTCAGGGCGTCGGCCGCAAAGACGTCTCGGTAACGCGCGATAAGCTCGGAAAGCCTAAAGCTGTGCTTTCAGGTCGAGCGCTCGAGATTGCTCAAGAGTTGGGTGTCATTGAAGTTGCGCTTTCCATTACCTTGACGGGTGATTTGGCCGTAGCCAATGCCATTGCGATCACCGAGGATGCTCGACCTAAGCCTAAGGAAGAAAAGGTGAGCACCAAGGAACGCGTTGCACAAACTTATAAAGAGGCTCGCTCGGTTTTAGATGAGCTTGAGCAACTGCAAAATTCAGCTTTGACGGAGCACCAGGGCGATGCTTCGCAAGATACGCTAGGAGCATAGATGAAACCGGTTTTGAGTACCGAGGAAGTCGTTCGCCTCGAGGATATTATCGAACGCGAGGGAACTTCGAAGGCCGAGCTTATGGAACTGGCGGGTGAGTTTGCTGCTCGTGAAATTCTAAAACTCAATCCCGATCGCGTCCTTGTTCTGGTCGGTTTTGGCAACAACGGCGGCGACGGTTGGGTCGCGGCTGATATTTTGAGTCACAAGGGCGTTGACGTGGATATCGTGTCTCCGGTTGAGCCGGATGAGATTCCTGCCGCTCTGGCTCGCCATGTTGCCCGCCGTACCGCCGGTCGTGACGTGCATGTGTGTGTCGGTCCCTCGCGAGATGAGCTTGAGGTTTTGATCGATAAGGCCGACGTTGTTGTTGACGCTATCTTTGGTACCGGTTTCCACGGTGACCTGCGTGCACCGTTCTCCATCTGGATTCCGACAGTTAACGACTGCGCCGACCATGTGGTTTCCATTGATGTTCCTTCGGGTCTGAATGCCGAAACCGGTGTTGTCGACGATGACTGCATCCGTGCCGAGCGTACGGTCACGATGATCACGCCCAAGATTGGCCTCTACAGCGCTGATGGTCCAGAGTACGCCGGTGATTTGGTGTGCGGTGGCCTTTATGATCGCCTTGATGAGGTCATCGATGATGTCGACCATGCCGCCGAGATTGTCGAGCCCGGTGACCTGGTGGATTTCTTTGCTCCGCTGCCCACGAATATCGATAAGTATTCTCGCGGTTCTGTCCTTATTGTTGCCGGCTCGGCGCAGTATCCTGGCGCTGCCATTATGGCCGCCAAGTCTGCTGCCCGCGCGGGTGCCGGCTATGTGGCTGTCGCGACGCCCGATGCGTGTGCCAATCTTATTCGTATGGCACTTCCCTCGATTCCGGTTTTTGCTATTCCGTCCGATTCCCGCGGCTCTTTTGGTGCCGCTGCTCGTATGACCGTGTGCGAGATTGCAAAGAAGTACAGCTGCGTACTGTGCGGTCCCGGCATGACGACGTCTGCCGGCGCCATGCAGGTGGTTTCGGGCTTGTTGGAGCTTGATGTGCCGCTGATCCTTGATGCCGATGCGCTCAACTGCCTTTCTAAGATTGCTATCGACGGTATCGATAGCAACCCTGAGATGTACCGCCGTGAGCAGCCACTCGTCATGACGCCGCACTATCGCGAGCTTTCGCGCTTGGTTGCCGGTGACGAGGTTAACGATTTGGGGACTGCAATCGCGGCCGCGCAGAAGGTTGTCTGGGCTGCTGGCTCCGACAATCTCGTGGTTATTGCCAAGGGGCCGACGACGGCCATCTGTGGCGTTGAGCGCGTGCTTTTGCCGCTCTCGGGTCCGGCGTCGTTGGCGACTGCCGGTTCGGGCGATGTTCTTGCGGGCATTTTGGCTGGCACACTGGCTACCATGCGTGATGAGATGGATCGCTGGGAGCTGCTGTATTCGTATGCCGTTGCGATTCACAGTTACGCGGGTTTTGCCGCGGCGACGGAGTACGGTGAGAAGAGTGTTATTGCGACCGACCTGATCGACTTGATCGGTCCTGCCATGGAATTGGCGGCAAAGGACGCACTCGATGATCTGGGAATCATGGACGAAGGGTCGGATGACTAATCATGAATAAAGCCGATTTGACGCGCTGGTCCTGGGTTGAGATTGACCGAGGGGCGCTTCGCCGCAACACGAGGGCTTACAAGAACCTGCTCGATCCACGTCAGCGACTGTGCTGCGTGGTCAAGGCCGATGCCTATGGCCATGGTGCCGTCGAGTGCGCCAAAATCATGTATTCGGCCGGTGCCGACATGTTTGCCGTGGCGACGGTTAGTGAAGGCGTTGAGCTTCGACAGGGCGGGATCACGAAACCCATCCTGATCCTGAGCGAGCCGCCTATCGAGGCAATTCCGACGTTGCTCGAGTTCGATATCATGCCTTCGGTCTATACGTCCGATTTCGCCCTTGCCTATGGCGAGTGCGCTGTCGCGGCAGGCAAGGTAGGTAAGTACCATCTAGCCATCGAGACGGGCATGAACCGCATCGGTGTTCACTACACGCAGGTGCTCGACTTTGTTCGTGGTATTAGCTTCCATCGAGGTATCCAGTGTGATGGCGTCTTTACGCACTTTGCAACGGCCGATGAACCTTCGGGTTGGGACTACAAACTGCAGTGCCAACGCTTTACCGAAGCCGTTCAAGCCATTAAGGACGCGGGTTTTGAGTGCGGCATCGTGCACTGTGCCAACACGCCGTCCTCGATGCTCGATCCCTCGATGCGTTTTGATATGATTCGCGCCGGCGTTGGCTTGTACGGCATGCAGCCATGCGAGCTGAGCGGCCGCGTGATGAAGCTCGATCCTGTCATGAGCGTCCATGCACGCGTGACGCGTGTGGCGCATCCTGCGATGGGTGAGGGCGTGGGCTACGGTTTTACCTACCGCGTACCGCGCACACGCGTTCAGATTTGCACGCTGCCGATTGGTTATGCCGATGGTCTTTCGCGTACGCTCTCCAATCGTATGGACGTGCTGTATCGCGGTGAACGCATTCGTCAGGTGGGTAACATCTGCATGGACCAGTTTATGGTCGCCATCCAGTCCAATCCGGCGCATGAGATTCCCGAGGCCGAGTATGGCGACGAGATGATCATTGTTGGCCGCGATGGTGATGCCGAGATCACCATGGACGAGATGGCGCGCCTGCGCGGCACGATTAACTACGAGGTTGCTTGCGGCTTTGGCATGCGCCTCGACAAGGTCTACGTGTAGGAGCCAGTATGGGTGTCATGCACATCCCCGGACATAGTCACCAAGCGCCGCGCGAGGTTGCGCTCGAGGAGATTGAGGCTGTTTTAGGCGACTGCCATCTCTGCCAGCTCTATCAGTCGCGCCATAACATCGTGTTTGGTGTGGGAAACCCCCACGCCCGCGTAATGTTTATCGGCGAGGCGCCGGGGCGTAACGAGGATCTGCAGGGCGAACCATTTGTGGGGGCGGCGGGTGAGGATCTCAACGGCATCCTGTCGCTGGCTGGCCTCAAGCGCGAAGACGTCTACATTGCCAACGTGCTTAAGTGTCGCCCACCGGGAAATCGCAATCCTCGGCCCGAGGAAGTGCTGGCCTGTTCACCGTTTTTGCGTGAGCAGATTAGAAGCATTTGGCCCGATATCATCGTGACGCTCGGTAACCCCGCGACGCACTTTGTGCTTAAGACCGAGATCGGCATCACCAAGCTGCGCGGCAGGTTCCATCAGATGGGGCATTTTGTGGTGATGCCCACGTTCCATCCGGCGGCGGCGCTGCGTAATCCGGCGTGGCAGGAGCTGCTGGAGGAAGACTTTAAGATGCTGGGCGACTATCTGGAGCGGCATCCCGCGCCAGAGGGTGCCTCGGAATAATAAGGAGCATATATGTCCCTGGAGCGCCTGGGGGTAGGTATTTATAAAACGGCTTGCTCTACCGATACGGAGCATTTTGGCGAGCTGGTCGCGCCGTGCCTGGAAGATGGCGATGTGCTGATTTTGACCGGCGGCTTGGGTGTGGGCAAAACCCACTTTACCAAGGGCGTTTCGCGTGGTCTGGGCGACGGCCATATGGTCACGAGCCCCACATTCGCACTCATGGCTGTTCATGACCAGGGGCGTATTCCGCTGTTCCACTTTGACCTGTACCGTCTGGAGCATGCTTACGAGCTCGAGGATACGGGCATTTTCGATGTACTGGGCTATGAGGGTGCCTGTCTGTTGGAGTGGGGCGAACAGTTCCAGGACGAACTGACAGACGAGTATCTTTCGGTAACGCTTAAGCGTGATGAGAACGATAGCGACGTGCGAATGATAACGCTCGAGGCGCACGGCGAGCGCGCAGCGAAGCTTTCCGATTTGATTGATAAGGCTGTACAAGATGAGCTTGCATAACGATTACGCGCTGGTGGTAGCGCTCGATACTTCGACCGATATGCTTGCCTGCGCGGCAAGCTGGATTGATGGGCAGACGGGCGAGGCGAAGCTGGTGAGCGGCGACCATATGTGTCGTCGCCATGCCAATGTGGAGCTCGTGAATACCGTCGATAGCGTGCTTGCTCAGGCCGGCATGGACCGTGCCGACGTGGGCAGTTACGTCGTCGGTCGCGGTCCGGGTTCGTTTACCGGCGTGCGTATCGGCATTTCCACCGCCAAGGGCTTGGCGCGCGGTGCCAACGTGCCGCTGCTGGGTGTGTCGACGCTCGATGCCTGCGCATGGACCGCGTGGAAGGCTGGCGTGCGTGGCAAACTCGGCATTCTGGCCGATGCCATGCGCGGCGAGGTGTATCCGGCTTTGTATGTACTGAGCGACGAGGGCCCCGAGCGTCAGTTTGAGCGCGAGCACGTGGTCAAGGCTGCCGTGGCGCTTGATGAGTGGCGCCAAGCCGCGGACTGGGACCAGGTTCAGCTGACTGGCGACGGTCTCGTGCGCTATGGCAAGCTGCTGGGCGAGGACGAGGTCGCTCGCTGCGTAGAGCGCGGCTTGTGGTGGCCTTCGGGCGAGGGCCTCCTCCTTGCACATGCCGCGGGTGACGGCGACCCGGCCCGCGTCCTTCCGATCTATACGCGCCTTTCTGATGCCGAGGAAAACGAGCGCAAACGCCTCGGTCTTGCCGAGAGCGCGCAGAGCGAAATTACGGGCGTTGCCGATGAGCTCGCCGGTCGCCATCTGCAATTCCGCCCCATGGGTGCGGCGGACGCCGAGGGTGCGAGTGCGCTGGAGGCCGCCTGCTTTGAAGGCGCTGGACACGAGGCGTGGACGCCGGGCATGTTTCTATCCGAGCTGGGCGAGGATGTTGCGGCGCCGCGCAGCTGGTGGGTGGCGCACGACGACGGTCAGCTGCTGGGGCTTGCCGGTGGCATGGTCGTGGACGGTGACGTGCAGATTCTGGATGTTGCCGTCGATCCGAAGCATCGCCGCGAGGGTATTGCCCGCAAGCTGCTGTCGCACGTGAGCTACGATGCCCAGATGCTCGGCTGCACCACGGCTTCGCTCGAGGTCGAGGACGGCAACGAGGGCGCTATTGCACTCTATGCCTCCCTGGGCTTTACCGAGGCGGGCTGCCGCCGCGGTTACTACGGTGTTGGCAAAGATGCCATCGTCATGACGGCGCCGCTGCCCTTGGTGCTCCCGGTCGACAACGCTTCGCCCGAGCCGACGGCGGCTGAGCAGCGTGTATGGCCGCTACCTGCACCCGAGCGAACCGTTGAGGAGCGCGCCGAAATTGAGCGTCGCCGCCTGGTGCTTGCCATCGAGAGTTCGTGCGATGAGACGGCTGTGGCGATTATCGATGCGGACGGTAATATGCTGGCCAATCAGGTTTCGACGCAGATCGATTTTCATGCCCGTTTTGGCGGCGTAGTGCCCGAGATCGCTTCGCGCAAGCACGTTGAGGTTATCGTGAGCGTCGTGGACGCGGCGCTCGAGGATGCCGCGGCATCGCTTGGTCTTGAGGGCGGAGCCATCGCGCCGAGCGAACTCGCCGCAGTTGGCGTGACACAGGGTCCGGGCCTGGTGGGTGCTCTGGTGGTGGGCGTCGCCTTCGCCAAGGGCTTTGCCTATGCTGCCGGTAAACCGCTCGTGTGTGTCAATCATCTGGAGGGCCACCTGTTTGCCAACCTGCTGGCGCAGCCCGATCTCAAGCCGCCGTTTATCTTCACGCTCGTCTCGGGCGGTCATACCATGCTTGTTCACGTCAAGGCATGGGGCGACTACGAGGTGCTCGGCGAGACGCTCGACGACGCTGTGGGCGAGGCCTTCGACAAGGTGGCCAAGGCGCTGGGTCTGGGCTATCCCGGTGGCCCCATCATTTCCAAACTGGCCGAGACGGGCAATCCCCGCGCGATTGACTTCCCCCGTGCGCTTAATAGTAGGGGAGACTATCGATTCTCGCTTTCGGGCCTTAAGACGGCCGTGACGCTCTACATTGAGCAGGAGACCAAAGCCGGGCGTACGATTCATCTGCCCGACCTGGCTGCTTCGTTTGAGGCCGCGGTCTTTGACGTTCAGTACAAGAAGGCCAAGAACGCGCTGCATGCCACCGGATGCAAGGAATACTGCATCGGCGGCGGCGTCTCGGCCAACCCGCATCTGCGCGAGATGATGATCAAGAAGCTCGGGCGCCAGGGCATCCGCGTGACGGTGCCGCCTCTCTCGGCATGCACCGACAACGCCGCCATGATCGCGGAGGTCGCCCGCCGTAAATTCGACCGAGGAGAAATCTCGCCGTTCGACGTCGACGCCGATCCGAACATGACGCTGTAGTCGCAAAGGCGCGGTCCCCGGCCGGAGGGGCCGGATATAAGGTTTCCTGCTCTACAGTCCTGCGCAAGACGAAGGCCACATTAAGTGGCCTTCTTTGCGTGCGGAACT
>OLVO01003532.1_pt1 | contig 12768 bp, 12 predicted proteins | sample 1672571 | NCBI WGS metagenome assembly OLVO01 (sample SAMEA3136700, study PRJEB25190) | human gut metagenome | biome: human gut; feature: human-associated habitat; material: faeces | place: Austria | collected 2013 | reverse complement strand
ACCGCAACCCGACATTATCGAGCATTTTGGCAACGCAGATGCCGTGCCGCAGCCGTCGGAGCGGTGCTTAAGCCGTAAGGCGGGAATTGTGCGGTGTTGCCTTAGGTCAGAACTGATTGCACGCAAACACGCTGGCTCCGGTGGCGCGGGCGGCGGCAAGGCCGGTGGCGCTGTCCTCAAAGATCATGGTATGGGCGGCGTCCACGCCAAAGTGGGCCATGGCTTTCAGGTAGCCCTCCGGGTCCGGCTTATTGTTGACCACATCTTCCTGGGTCAGGATCAGGTCAAACCAGTCAGTGCAGTGAAAGTGGTCCAGCATTTCCGTTGCGTTCTGGCGGCTTCCTGTGGTAATCACGGCCAGGTAATGGGTGGGGCGCAGGGCTTCCAAGATGACAAACAGTGCCTCGTTTTTGCGGGCTATGTCCATGTTGGCGGCGTAATACTGCTTTTTCAGGTCATGCACCCGCTCCACATCCTCGGCAGAGGGGTTGCCGCCCATCAGCGGCTGCAAAAAGGCGCGGTAATGCCTGCCGTTGCAGTAAGCGGCATAGTAATCATAATCCAACGTAAAGCCGAACGACTCCAGCGCACGGCGGTAGCTTTCAGCGTTGACGGCAACCGTATCAATCAATGTGCCGTCCAGATCAACGGCGATCAGTCCTTGCTTTTTCATCAAACTTTCCCTCGTTTTCCCATGTGTTTAGGTCGTTGGCCACCATGACAAGCCCAGCATAGAACATGGGGGCACGCTTTTTATCTTTGTTGAGCTTGTAGGGCATCAGGCGCAGCCAGTGGATGAGCTCGTGCGCCAGGATGCTGTGCAGCCCTGCCGCGCCGCAGCGGGCACGCAGGTCATCGCAGACCGCTTCAAACAGCGTATCATAGGCGGCGGAGCGGGTCAGCTGGAAGTCAATATGGTTTTCCTGCACAGTGCAGCGCGGGGTCATCATCATGAACTCATAGCCGCCGTGCAGGCTTTGCAGCAGTTTGCCGTAATCCAGGTAGGGGCTGTCGTGCAGGTTGCCGGTGTTGGGGTCAATGATGTACCACGCTTTATCGGGGTTCTCCACATCGGTGCGGCAGATGATGTTCTCCACCGTCAGATCGCCGTGGATATCCGCCACGGGGTCTGCGGCAAACAGGGTACGCAGCGCATTGTGGTCAAACAGGCGGCCCAGCTCTTTCAGGTTGCGGTAGCTGCGGCCATTGATCCAGATGCGGTCATAGTTCCACAGTTCTTTCAGGATGCGGGCGTCCCGGATCTTTTCCAGATTGGCATCCATCTTTTTGTTCAGGTATTCCTCAATTTTTTCGGGATCCGCCGGGCGGGCTGTGGGGCGGTAGAGCTGTTCATCCAGTGCCCGCAGCACACTGCGCAGGATGGCTGCGCTTTTTCCCGGCGGGTTGGAATGGATATAGCGGAACAGCCCCACCGCGCTGCCGGAATAGGTCATATCATACCAGCAGTAGCCTTCGCCGGTGCCCTCGCGCAAAATTTCGCACAGCGGCAGGCGGGCGGCATTGCGGCGCAGCCAAGCCAGCTGTTCGGCCAGTTTGGCACCGTCCGCGCCAAAGGCGTATTTGCGGTAAAAGGTCGCGGCACCATCGGTACACAGCATGGTAGTTGCGTTGGAACCGGCGGAATAATCCTGCAAAATGGTAATGTTCTGGTTGATCTCAATGAACTTGGCCACATAGGCTTTGTTCTGCAGGCTGAAATACTGGTTGAGGAATGCGCCGCGGTCCCGCGGGTCCACCTGGGGCAGCAGGTTCAGGTAGTTTTCCTGCCCGGCTTCCCGGTTGGCGATCGGCTCCGCTGCACCGTTCAGGGCGGCGCGCAGATGTTCCGGCAAAAGAGGTGCCGCAAACATAACCGCCAGCGGCAGCAGGAACCAGGCGATCACCAGCCCACGGGCGGCATCGCTCAAACCGAGGGAGCCCGCCACGCCAAGGCTGGTCACATCCACGCTCTTGACGCCGAACAGCATGTTGAACACTTCCACCAAGCCAAAGCTGCCGCCAGCGCCGCCGCAGGCAATGATTGCCTGCCCCAGCACCGCGTAAGAAGCAAGGTAGGCCCCCCACATGAGAACCGTATTGAGCAGCAGCCGCCACAGGTTGACGCGGCGCAGATCCTTGAAGGTATTGATGAGACTCCAGCAGAACACAAGGCCGTCCAGCTTGATGGTATCATTGAAAATGCTGCACACGGCCAGGCAGCACCGCTTGAGCAGGTCCCGCAGCAGCACCACCAGCACCAGCCCCACAGCCAGCACCAGCGAGAACACCAGGTAATACTGCGCCGCGCCCAGCACGGCCGCACCGCCCTGCCCCAGCGCCCAAAATGCGCCGAAGCCCAGCGCCACGAACCAGACATCCAGGAAGCGGTCCATGATGACGGTAGCCAGCGCGAAGCCGATGCCGCTTTTCATGCGGCGGCCGGTGAACACCGCGCGGAACACATCGCCCAGGTGGAAGGGCAGCACAAAGTTGAGGGCATAGCCGCCAGCCATGCCCCGCAGCATCTGGCCCCGCAGCGGGCGCTCGTAAATTCGGATGAACTGCTCCCACCGCAGCAGGCGGAACGCATGCCCCACCAGCACAAGAAACAGCGATAATACGAGGTAAAAAGTCATTTACAACAGTTCCTCAAAAGCGGATTTGTTTTCCGGGGCCTCGGCGGCGCGGTACTCGGCCGGGGTGCCGAAGGGCAGGTGCAGGTCGGTGGCGAAGCCTGCCACTTTCGCTCCGCGGTCAGCCAGCACGTTGTAGATGCCGGAGACGAAAAACTCCTTGTATTCACAGTTTTTCAGGTAGGCGGCGCAGGCGTCGGCGTAGGTCTGCTTGTCCTTGAAGTAGTATGCGCCGCAGATGGCGTCGTGGCTGACCACCTGCTTTTCCACCGTATGGCAGACATTGCCGTCCGGGCCGTACTGCAGGTAGCTGTAGGCGGGCGAGTCGCTTGTGAAAGTGAGCAGCGCACCGTCCGGGCCGTGGGCGAAATCGCCCTTGTTGCAGAAGTCGTTGAAGCTGCGGCAGAGGAAAAGGTGGTCGCAGTCGTTGAAGAGCAGCGGCTCACCGTCGGGCAGACCCTCGGCCCCGCGCAGGGCGGTGATGGCTGCGCCCTCGGTAACGGCAGGCAGCGCAATAATACGGGCGTCGGGCCAGTATGCCTTGATCTTGGCGTCGATGGCGAAGTCGCGGATGTGCTCTTCCAGCACCACAAAGGTGAGGTCGGCGCAGTCGACGTACTTCTCGATGCTGCGGGCGGCCCAGTAGAAAAAGGGCTTACCGGCAATTTCGATCAGCGGCTTGGGGCAGACGAAGCCGTTCTCGAAGAACCGGCTGCCCCGGCCTGCCATGGGGAGGATGAGGTGGAGTTTAGGCATAGTTTGGACTCCTTTTGTTTTGCGGATTTTTGCCAAATTGCACGGGGCGGCGCGGAACGGCAGCCGCCATTCGCTATTAAAGTGCGGCCAGCATTTTACATTCGGCTTCCACCACGCGGGAAAGGCCTGTTTCAATATCCACCCGGGGCACCCAGCCGTAAGCCTCCCGGGCGTGGGCGTTGTCACACAGGCTGAACTTGTTGACCTCGTGGTCCAGGATCTCCGGTTTGATGCCGTAGGCGCCGCCGTACAGTTCGGGGTACTTGGCCCAGTAATGGCTGCTGGGGCAGTACTTGGCCTCGATGTTTTTGCCCATGATCTTGTTGGCGATGGCGTACAGTTCCCGCACCGAGTAGCTCTGGTTGCTGGAAACGTTCACCGCATCAAAGCCGGGCTGCGGGCGCTCGACCACGCGCAGGGCCAGGGCGATGAGGTCGTCCACATAAATGTAGTCGCGGCGCTGGTTGCCGTCGGAGTGGAACTCCGGCGTGCGGTCATAGTACAGCTCGCGGATCATATAGCCCACAAACGGCGGCTGCTTGCGCAGGCAGTCGATGTGAGGGCCGTAGACGTTGGCAAAGCGCAGGCAGGTCACGGTCATGCCATAAGTGTCGGCAAAGCTTTGGGCAAAGCGCTCGGCGCAGTATTTGGTGTTGGGGTAGATCAGGGTGGGCGGGTTGAACTTGCTTTCCACGGTCGGGAACTCGGTCTCGTTCTCGTACATGGCGTTGGTGGAGGCCTGCACCACCTGTTTTACGCCGGTGCGGCGGGCACATTCCAGCACGTGTACCAAACCCATGGTGTTGACCTCAACGGCCTGCACGGGGTCGCTCTGGCAGTCCGGCAGGGGCGCGATGCCCGCAATGTTATACACAACATCGAACTTTTCTTCTTCAAACAGCTTGGGCAGGGCTTCGCGGTCGCGGATGTCCATGCGGCGGACTTCGGAGCCGAAATCGTGGTCGTCAAACTTTAAGTTGTCGAGGTTACCGTAGGAGAAGTTGTCGATGCCGACGACCTCGTCCCCGCGCTGCCACAGGGTGTGCCACAGCTGGCCGCCGATGAATCCGGCGGCGCCCGTTACCAGAACTTTCATAAGAGAGCCTCCTTATAAATTGGACGCAATAACGCTGCTTGTATAATTTTCAATGGGCTTTTCGCGCCATTCGCGGGTGACAAATTTCTGCTTGCCGGCCAGGTACCGCCCGCAGAGTTTGAGCAGGCTGATGCCGAAGCTGGTGAGCTTGTTGTTGCTGACCTGGTCCTCCTCCCGCCAGGAGATGGGGAAAAACAGCACACGCTGTTTGAGCTGACAGAGGGCGAGGATCATGCAATCGTTAAAGTACAGTGTATCAGGGAATTTTTTGTAGTACTCAGTTTTCAGCGGCTCGACCGCGTAGAGGTTCAGGCCGCTGCCCAGGTCGGTGATGCGCTTGCCTGCCACCAGGCTGAACAGGGCGTTGAAGCCGTAGTTGCCCACCACGCGCAAGGCACTGTACCCCTTGATGCGGCTGCCCTTCATGAAGCGGGAGCCAAGGCAGCAATCATAGTTTTTGTACGTTCCATCATTCAAGATAGGCAGCAGGTCAGCGACAGCGCCCTGGTCGTCGCCATGCAGCACCACCAGGTGCTGGTAGCCGTGGGCGGCTGCGTAACCGAAGGCCACCTTGTGGCTGCCGCCGAGGCCGTAGTTTTCATCGTTGCGCAAAAGGCGCACGGGGGCCGCCGGGTGGCGGGCCATCCAATCCTGCACGGCGGCCTCGGTGCCATCGGTGGAGCGGTTGTTGACGACGATGCACTCCCCCACCCAGGGCAAAACGTGCGGGTCCAGCAGCTGCGACAGCACGCGCGGGACCTGTTTTTCACAGTTGTAAGCGGGGATGAAAATAAGTAGTTTTTCCATGTGTTTGCTCCTGTTTATGTGGGGTTTGGCGGGCCGATGCGAGCATCGGCCCCTATAGGGAGGGCATCAGCCGACCAGAAGGACCTGCAAGCTGGCGCTGCCATGCGTCACCGTGTACCGGTCCACAATGATAAAATCAGCTTCAATCCAGGAATGAAACTCCGCCATATCGCGGACCTCGGCGTCATCGTACAGGATCACGCGGGGCGTCTTGCCGGGGACGTCGGTGTAATACTGCTCAAACCGAGGGTCGCTGTCGGTGCCGGAGATGACCGACGCCTGGGCAACATCCAACGTACCATCGGCCATTAAAAAGCCCAGGCCGTGCTGCTCGCCGATGGCCTGCAAAATCGGCTGGCCCGCGTAGGGTGCCAGCGCTTCATACAGACACTCCTGCATGTCGGCGGCTTTGGCGTCGGCATAGATGCCCTTGGCCGGGCCGGTGGTGATGCGCACCAGCGGCGTGTCGGTGATGTCAGCCGATTTCCAGCCGGTTGTCTGCACGCACCAGACGCGACAGACAAGCAAAAACGCCAGCATCACGGCCAGGCAAAGCACACCCTCGGCGCGGCGGGATTTTGCGGCATTGTCCCCGCCATCCGCATGGTTCACCAGCGCCAGCATACCGCAGACGGCGGGCCATGTCAAGTACATAAAAGTCGGGGCCAATCCAAGCAGCGTCGACCGCAGGATCATGGCGTAGGCCGCCAGCCCCGGCAGATAACCCAGCCAGAACAGCTCGGCGTTGCCGGGCCTGCCGCGGCCGCGCCAGAACGCCCACGCCCCGGCCAGCACCACCACCGGCACAAACTGGCGCTCGTCCAGGCTGCCGTCCTTAACGGCACGCAGCAGGCACTGCACCGTGGCAAAGGCTGCCCACAGGTTGAGCAGCCGCCCCACCGTAACAGGCTGCTTTTTAATAAGGTAGAGCGCCGCGCAGACGGCGGCGGAGGCCAGCAGCGGCCAGAGCAGCGACCGTGCTACGGTCAATGCCTGGCCGGCCAGCAGGGCCATGCGCTGGGCGGTGGTGAAATTGTACTGCGGGTCGTGCAAAATCAACGTCAGGCGGCTGAGCAGCAGCGAGATGCTGAACCCTACGCCGGAGAGCGCATACACCAGAAACGCCACACCGCAGACGGCGCAGCTGCCCAGCAGCACCCAGGCGCCGCGGTGTTTCGGCTCGCCATAGCGCTTGCCCAAAATCAGCATGCCGATCCACAGCACGGCAAAGGCCGCCGCGCTTTGGGGGAAGGCCAAATACCCGAAGCAGGCGCACACCGCGCCCAGCGGCACCAGCCACAGCTGCGTGCAGCCGCGGGTGACATAGTGGTGCAGGCAGAGGAACGCCGCCAGCGTCCAGTGGAACTGCTGGCCGGTGTAGTCCGGGCCGAGGAACCACTTGGGCACGAAGGCGAACAGCACCAGCGCCGCCAGCAGCGCGGCGGGCTTGCCCAGGTCGCGGCGGAACTCCCGGTAAAAGACATAGCTCATGCCCGCCTTGCAGGCCAGCACCACGAGCCGGAAGAACACCAGCACGCCGGTAGTGCCGCCCGTGATGCCGATGAACACCGCCAACAGTGCGGCGGCGGGCAGGCTGGACAATTGATGCGGCTCCCACATATCATAAAAGAGCCGGTCGCCGCTGACCAGGCGGTAGCCGAGGGACAAAGCGTACTCCTCGTCGATCTCCAGCCCCGTAAAGGCGCTGTGCAGCATAACGGCAGCGCAGACAAGTACCAGAATCAGCGGCAGTATGCGGTTTTTACGGGTCTGCGCCATCAGGCGCCGCCCCCTTTCAAGGTTTTATGCAACAGGGTGTCCCGCAGGCAGTACCAGTAGGGCAGGTAGTTCTCGCAGAATGCCCCCCACTTGCGCTGCAGCCGGCTTTGCGGCTTGGTCTGTTTGTTTTTAACCGCTGCTACGTCGAAGTAGCGGGACTTATCCCGCACGGTGATCTTCTGCTCAAAGGGCATCTGCCAGCCCTCCGGGTACCAGTAAGCCGGGGTCAGCAGGCGGTAGTCGCTGCGCTCGGCCGCATAGCGGTTCAGCTGGCTTTCATCATGCCAAAGGGCGATGACATTTTGTTGCAGGTCGGCCTCGGTGCGGCGCTCCAGCTCATGGCAGAGCGCCAAAAACGCCGGGGCCGTGCCGCCGTTGAGGCCGCCCGAAACGTAATATTTTCCGCAATTATACGGAATGTACGCTGTGCTTTTTGGGTTGCGGTCGTAGCTGAAAAAGGGCGGCTTTTTATCCCAGAAGCCCGGCTGCTGGACCAGCAGCAGGTTTTCGCCCCGGGCCGGGCGGGGCAGAAATTCTTCCTCGGTGATGGTCTGGGTGCAGGTGAGGTTGGCGTTGAAGAAAAAGAGGTAGTCCATTTTGGACAGCACGGTCTCCTGTGTCAAAAAGATGGAGAACCGCTTGAGGGTGCTGTAAGGCCAGGGGTAGGGTTCCTGATAGATGCGATGGACGCCGGGGGCGTCCTCGTACTCAATAGCGGGGGCGTCGGTGAATACGAAGTACTCTTTCTCGCAGTTGGGGAGGAATTTATCGTTGAACGTGCGGTAAAATTCCGGCCAGAACACCGTGTACTTGCCGGTGCAGATGTAGAGCATGCCGACTTTCGTCATTCCGCTTTCCCCTTTCGTTTGAGTTTAGCTGCCAGTTTTCCTGCGTAGCTGCGCAGATAAGCGGCATCCCTGCCCCAGCCGTAAACGGCCAGGTTAAGCACGTTGGGCACCACCAGCACCACCAGCACACGGGGCACCAGCCCCAGCCAGCCGCCGGGCATGCGGGCGCAAATTGCGTAGCTGCCACCCATGCACACCGCCAGCGTGACCAGATGCAGCGCCTGCACGGCCAGATAGTGGGCCAGCCCGCCCGCCATGTACCGGCGGAACACCACCACCACGCGCCCTGCCCACATGATGCAGTGGGCCACGACGGTAGCGATGAGCGCGCCGGTGATGTCGAACATCGGGAACAGGATGAAGCTGAGGATGAGGTTGACCGCCGCCGAGCTGACCATGAACCACTGGTCCTGCTCAAAGTGGCCCAGCACCGCACGGTAGGAGCCGAGCATGCGGTGGTTCCAGCCGACGTACTCGTTTAAGCAGAACACCAGCACGAAGCCGAGGGGCAGCAGCCAGCGCTCACCCATCCAGGCCCCCATGAAGGGCTGGAACAGGCAAAAATACGCAGTAGCGACGAAGCTTGCAAACAGGTAGCTGAACAGGTCCATGCCCCAGAACACCTGCTTGTCGTGGTCGTTGGCGGCGGCGGACTTATCGTAGACGATGTTGCCGATGGCCGCGGCGAAGCTGTCCATGACCTTGTTGCCCAGGTCGGTGGCGCTGGTGGAGATGGTGGAGTAGTTGCCAAGGTAGGTCGTCTGCACCGAGCCGCCCAAGCGGGAGGTGACGATGGTATCCGACGAGCCGTAGATGGTATTGGACAGGCGGTGGACCAAATAGTACCGCAGATCATGGAAAATGCCCAAGTCCTTAAAGTCCGCCAGCGTGACCTTGACGTCCTTGACGTAGGGGAAGTCCTTTTTGAACCGCCACGCAATAAGCAGGTTGGCGCAGACATTGAAGAAGATGGACACGCTGAAATACAGCACATAGTTGGGCCACCACATCGACACGGCGATCTTGGCCAGCGAGGTGAGGACGTTGCAGCAGAAGTCGATCTGGGTGCAGCGGTAGCCCTGCTGGGTGCAGGTGTACATCAGCCGCCGGGTAACCAAAAAGTAACTGCACAGCGTTGAAACCACATTTAAACCGTAGACCGTGTAGCCGGTGGCCAGGGGCACGTCCGGCATGATCCACGGCAGGGCGGCCGCACCGCACAGCGCCAGCAGCGCAATGACGCTGCCCACGGCGCGGTAGGCCCACTTGTACATGGACATGTATTTGCTGATCTTTTCCTCGTTTTTGGCAGCGATCTGCTCATACAGGCGGTAGCTGATGACGCTGCCGACGCCGAACTCGGCAATCGAGAAAAAGTTGAACAGCTGGCTGACGACCTGGGACGCGGTGGTGACCTGTGTGCCGAAGTTATCGACCAGCAGCCGCCGCGTGACCAGCCCCAGCAAAAGCAGCAGCAGGCTGGAGCCCAGGGCGTAGGCCATATTTAATAATGTACGTTTGGTGCGCAAATGGGTATACCTCGTTTGTGTAGTGGTTTGTAGGGGGCGATGCTGTGCATCCGCCCCTACGGCCACCGATTCAGCGTCTGCTTGCCATCCATAAGGTCAGGCGGGGGCCGATGGTTTTCATCATGGTTTGGAACAGTTTCCAATCTTTGCGGGTCTGCACCTCGGTGCCGTGGGGGTAAAGGGGGCGCAGGCGGCGCAGGCCGGGCAGGCAGGCTTTGCGCAGGGCCGTGTCTTTTACAGCGGCGGTGCGGGCCTGGGGCCAAAACACATCGGCGGCGGCGTCCAGCATCACAGCGTAGACCTCCGGGCGTATTTTGCCCAGGGCGGCCTGGGCGGCCAAGTGGCGCTGGGCGGCGGCAAGGGCGTCAAACCGCTTGGGCAGGTTCTTGGCGTCGGTCAGCAAGCTGCCCTGCCGGCCCACCCGGTAGTGGGTGAACACCGTGTCCAAAAAATACAGCCGTGTGCAGTGGTTGAGCAGCATCAGGTCAAAGGGCCAATCCTCGGCCCAGCGCACGTCGTCCCAAAAGCGGACGCCGGTGTCGGCCAGCCAGGCGCGGCGGATGCAGTATTTCCACACCGACCAGTGCCCGGCCCGGTACAGGCTTTTCAGGCGGGCAGCGTAGTCATCGCTGTCAAAGGGGCCGGGCAGCAGGCGCAGGCCGGTGTGTTCGGTCAGGGTGCCGTCGGGCTGCCACTCCAGATGCTTGCCGATGAACCAGTCGAAATCCGGATGAGCGGCCAGTTCTCGGCGCAGCGTCTCCAGCAGGCCGGGGGCCATGGCATCGTCGCTGTCCAGGAACAGCACCCACTCACCTTTTGCGGCGGCCAGCCCGGTGTTGCGGGCGTTAGCCAGGCCGCCGTTTTGCTGGTGGAGCACCCGCAGGCCGGAGATTTCCGCCGCCAGCACGTCACAGATCTGGCCGCTGGTATCGGTAGAGCCGTCATCCACGAGGATGCACTCCCAATCCCTGGGACCGGGCTGCTCCGCCACGCTTTTGACGCACGCCGCCAGGTAGTTTTGCACATTATAAACAGGCACGATGATGGAAAACTGGGGCATGGTTTCTCCTTTTCAATCGGTCTCTATCAGCTGCCAATCCGGCAGATACAGCGCGCTTTTTTTGGTGTGGGCGTACCATTTTTCGGGGGCCAGCACCAGTTTGTCCGCTGCCTTGGCCAGATACTGTGCCCACCAGCTGTAGGTGGAGTTGCTGAGCACGAAGCCCCGGCACTGCTCCATCAGGGCCATATCCCCCACCGCGCTGCCCCGGGGGGCAAAAACGGCGGGCAAGTCGGCGGTGTTCAGGTTTTGCTTTGCCCAATCTACATCGTCCGAAAACACGAATAATGTTGCATCTGGGTGGGCAGCTTTTACGGCAGCTGCGGCGCGGGCGTAGTAGGCCGGGGTGCATACCTGCAAAATCTCGTTCTCGGGGCGGCAGTAGTCGCCCCGGCGCAGGTGGACGGCTGCCGGGTAAGCGGCGGCCGCAATGGCGGCGGCCAGTTCCCCGGCGGGGGCGGCTTTGGGGCGAAGCTCCGCTTTGATTTCATCTGCAAAATCATCGAAGTACCGCACACTTTGGAAGTATCCCCACGCCAGAAAGTCCCTGGCACGGCCGCGGTGTACGGGGGTATAGCCGTCGGTGGCAAAGTGCAGGCCCAGGGCGTTCAATGCCGGGGCACAGCGGGTTTCAAAGGGCTGCCAATCCCGGGCCATCAGGCCGCGGCGCTGCTCGTACTTGATCATCAGCGCTTTGGCAGTGTTCTGCCGGGGCAGGTGGGCCTTGGCGAAGCCGGGGTCAGCGAGGATCTGCACATCCGGGCTGATGGACAAATCGTTCAGTGCGCAGACAGTGTGGGCGGGGGCGCCGTCCTTCCAATCCTGGCGGTCCAGCAGGGTGACGGGTTCGTTGCAGCGCAGGCCCAGGGCACGGGCGAAGGCGTAGATGAACATCTGGTTGCCCAGGCCCCCGGCAAGTTCGGCGTAGATCATGCGTGCGCCCCCAGTCTGTCGTACAGTTCCTCCATGCGGCGGGCGGCGGTCTTCAGCTCGTAGCCTGCGGCGGCAAGGGTAGGCCAGTAGTCGGTGTGGTCGCCGTGGGCGGCGATCTCGTTGGCCTTGGCGGCCCACTCGGTAAGGGGCGCGGTCAGCGGCAAGAAATGCACAAGGTCTGTCACCGAGCCGTCATTGGGCACATTGGTGGAAGCAAGGCAGGGCACGCCGCAGCCCTGGGCCTCCACCAAAGTGACGGGGCTGCCCTCGAAATTGGAGGGCAGCAGGAACAGATCGAAGGCGTTCATAAACGCAGGTACGTCCTTTTGCACCCCCGCAAACAGGACGCGGTCGGTCAGGCCGTGCTTGGCCGCAGCCTCGCGCATGGGCTGCTCCATCTCGCCTGCACCGACGAGAAGCAGCTTCCAGGCAGGATCGGTCTGGGCCATGGCGGCGAAGACTTCGACGAGGAACAGCGGGTTTTTCTGGTGGTTCAGCCGCCCGACGACCCCGGCCAGCCGGTCTGTGTCGGTAATGCCCCAGGCGGCGCGGGTCGCGGCGCGGGCGGCGGCATCCGGGTGAAAGCGCCCGGCATCCACGGCGTTGCAGGCCACGGAAAAGTTCGGCTTAGCGTCGATATGGTCGCCGAACACGAACCGCCCCGCCGCGACGCCGCAGCCGAGGAAGTAGTCCGCGAACAGCTGGTACACCAGATGGGCGGCGCGCCAGGCCGTTTTCCGTCACGGTCCTGTGGAGCGTGCCGACGGTGCAGCGGAAGATCTTCTCCTCCGGCCACGTCGCCTTGTACACGACGGCGGCCGGGGTCTGCGCTTCATAGCCGCCCGCGAGCAGGTCCTCCTGCAGCTTTTCGGTAAGCGAGGTGCTGAGGAAGAGCACCATCGTCGCCCGGTGGGCGGCCAGGGCGCGGATGCGGTCCTTTTTGTTGTCCGGCACGGCGAGGATCTCGACGCCGTGCGCCTCGAGCGCCGGGGCCGTGCTGGCCTGGTCCAGCGGGCACTGACCGACGAAAAGGGTGACGCGGTATTTGGCGGTATCGAGGTGCAGGAGCAGGTTCTGGACATACCGCTGTACGCCGCTCTGCACGCCGAGGTGGTTGCTGATCATTAAGATTTTCATGGTGGTCTCCGGAAGGGAAAAGGGAGGTGGGCAAATAAAAAATAATAAATAATAAATAAAAAATGTGGTGCGGCGCCGCGCGCCGCGATTTAAAAGAAAGGGCGGCGAACAGGCAAACGGGCTATACAGGCAGGGTGCGGGGCGTCGAGGACGCCGCCCCCTACCGCGGGGGCAGACACGCATTTCAAAT
>OLVO01003526.1_pt1 | contig 12776 bp, 7 predicted proteins | sample 1672571 | NCBI WGS metagenome assembly OLVO01 (sample SAMEA3136700, study PRJEB25190) | human gut metagenome | biome: human gut; feature: human-associated habitat; material: faeces | place: Austria | collected 2013 | reverse complement strand
TACAGAGCGTCCTCTCGAGCCGGGCATCAAAGATAAAATCGCACTGTTTTGTAATGTTCCGACCGATCACGTAATGCAGAATTTAGATGTAGAGACTCTATATGAAGCACCTTTGGCAATGGAAAAGGAGCATCTCGCTGATGTTGCCTGCAAATGCTTAAAGTTAGACTGCAAAACACCGGACATGGAAGAGTGGCAGACAATGGTTCATACCCTCAAAAATCTTGAGAAAGATGTTACTGTTGCTCTCGTCGGCAAATACACTTCTCTGCACGATGCATATATCAGTGTTGTAGAAGCTCTCAAGCATGGCGGACTTGCGCACAAAAGCAATGTAACGATCAAATGGATTCCATCTGAAGACTTAAATGAAGAAAATGCTGATGAACTCCTTCATGATGTATCCGGTATATTAGTACCTGGCGGCTTTGGTGACCGCGGCATTGATGGAAAGATCACAGCGATCCGGTATGCAAGAGAACACGGTATTCCATTCTTAGGTCTTTGTTTGGGAATGCAGCTTGCCATCGTTGAATTTGCAAGACACGTCTGTGGTTTCAATGATGCGCATAGTATTGAACTGGATCCTCAGACAACACATCCTGTGATCCATTTAATGCCGGAACAGGACGGCATTGAAGATATCGGCGGCACGTTACGTCTCGGTTCCTACCCTTGTGTACTGGACAAGGATTCCAAAGCTTATGAGCTGTACGGTGAGGAAACCATCCACGAAAGACATCGTCACCGTTACGAAGTAAATAACTACTACCGCGAAGATTTACAGAAATTCGGCATGAAGCTTTCCGGTCTGTCTCCGGACGGACGCATCGTAGAAATGTGTGAGCTTCCATCACATCCGTGGTTTGTAGCAACACAGGCTCACCCTGAATTTAAGTCCAGACCAAACCGTCCACATCCATTGTTTAAGGGATTTGTCGGTGCTGCTTTGAACTATCAGGACAGCCATCAGTAATATACTCCCTATATAGACGATATATCCAAAAAGGAGCTACGCACTAATTGCTTAGTGCAGAAGCTCCTTTTTTATGGTATAAAGAAATTTGCGTTAATAATTAGACCACACCTTTGCCTTGTCGGCATACGCCTCCATCTGTGGATGCTCATATTTTTCCATCTGCAGATCACGGTTGGAATTGCGGAATACATAAAAGCTGCCATCAATAAATAGTCCGCGGCACCAATAATCTGCACGACCTTTGGATGTTGAGCGAAGAACCTGAGTTACAGATTCATCTGCAGTATAATGCAATAGCGGATACTGCAAGCCTTCCGCATTATACGTTGCAAATCCCAAGTAAAATCCTTTCTCCGTCTTCTGCACTAAGATTTTTGTATGGTCTGCTAATGCGCTGGAATCATGCTGCCGCAAACCATAACTTGCAACCTGTTTGATGTCAGATCCCTCCGTTGCCCAAAAAACCGTCATATCCAGTTCTCCGGTTGTTGTCTTCCCGAGTGAAAAGATCATCGATGGATCCGATGGGAACAAATGCAGATAATGAACCTCATCGGCTAATTTGATCTGTGCGAGGACCTGTGGATCTGCTTCTGCTGCCATTGATACCTGTATCATTTTACGGTCATCATTTACCACCAAATATAATGTCTTGTTCAGGAAACGTGCACACTGCACCGTTTCTCCTTTGCATATTTCAGAACTTGTTCCAATCTCCTGCAGCGAATCATCCAGTGCATATACACTGACATTACGGGAACTCTCTTCTTCTCCGCAGAGCATTTTGAGCTGTCCCGTATAATGTGCAAGTAATTTCCAGTTAAAAGGTACCTCTGCCTTTTTCCATTTCCACTCTGACTTATAATGATGCACCGACATACACAGCCACAAATGTCCACCCTGCTCTTTAACCGCAAATCCCTCTCCTACAATTCCTTTGACAATATGGGTCGCTGTTGCTTTCACTGTCCCCTCTGAATCCACAACAAACTTGGTGATTCCGGTGCGTTCTGTCTCATCAAACCGCTTCGCAACGGTTCGGCAAAGCACATATACATTTTTGCCGGACATGTATACTTTCATCGCTGTTCCTGCTAACGCCTTATGACCGACCGGCTCTAACTGCGTATGATCTGCCATGCGGTAACTGCAGACAAGCGTATACCCCGGCTGATACAGATCCCTCTGCCAATATACATCCTTAACCGCCAGCTTTTTGTCATTAATTTGCGGATCTTCAATGCTGATAACACCATCGGCATCGGTATATGGTTGCATCACAGAGGCAATGATCAACTTCTCTCCGGATACGCGTGTGCAAAGATTTTGACCGCTTTGCCGAAGCATCTTGCCAGCCTGTGGTTTCTGAGGATCCGATACATCGATCGGTATCACATAGGTCTGTGCTCTCGTATTCTTCACATATAGCAAGCTCTTTCCACACCACATCAGACCATCTTCATAGCTAGCACTTTCATCGCCGTACAGATCATCTTCACTACTGGCATTCTGATATGGATCATTAATTTTAAGGGATACTTTGCCAACTTCCTCGCAGATACCATTCTTCTCTCGAAGAATGTACAGTTGATCCGTCGCACCCTCTTGATCCGTAGCATTGCTCCTTATATAGGAGCCATCGTTATAATAAAGCACATAGATTAAACCATCCTTCGTCAGGATCTGATCCATCTCTGCCTCATCTGCATTTTCTGTGTTGGTCGTACTATCCTGTGTGACCAGTTCCGGCCAATCTTCCTGCGTAGAACCCGGCTCTCTGTCTAATACCCCTTCACTGACAGAGGATGCTGCCGACTGCATTAAACTTCCCAGCGAACAGTTATATGCCATTGGCAAAGGATCTGACTTAAACGGATCCTCATAAAATTCATAGCGTGATACCACCTTTTGCTGTGCTTTGATCACACGCCTAAAACTTTTTTCAATCTGCTTATAACTGGATGCTGTCTGAAGGGATCCTTCCGCTCTCCAAGCAAGTAAAAAGAGCACGCCCGCATATAACATCTGAATAACGATTGCAAGTATGACTGCGATCAATACATAGCGCAGGATCTTCCTCCATCTGCCTCCCTCCGGCTGCTGATCCTCCTCATATAGGGACATATTCTTTTTTAATGTAGTTTCCATTAGATTATTTTCGCATCTCATAATCTTCTCCTCCCTTCAAACTTACTGCTTTCGCTATATATATTACCGGAAAGGAGACAAAAACCGCCTTATATATATCCTAAACATTGTGCGTTGGTACCATAAAAAATATCATCGCGTCCGCCCAGCATTTTGCAGAGTTCTTCTATTCGCTCCCAATTGTTGTTTACATCAAACTCATAGCTATGTCCCCACACATAAAACAACATTGGTTCATCTGGTTTTGCAGCCAGAAACTGTTCTGCCAGCTCAAACAACTTATCATCGTTATGATGACAGGTTGCATTAAGCCTCATCGGATCCTGCGGCAAAGCAAATCCATGCGTACTCTCTACCGTCCTTCCGTAACGAATACCAATATCTTTCAAATACGAAACGACCGGATCCGGTACATCACCATAGGCGTACGCCATGCCAACCGGGTATTTTCCATATAGTTTCTCAATGTTACGGGCATCCTGCAAATATTCCTGCGAATAATCTTCCGGTTTGATACCGGAGGGCGATGCATGTGTCAAGCCGTGCAAAGCGATCTCATGTCCCTCATATAATTTTGCCAGTCCCTCCTGCTCCATGCGGGCGATCTTTATCCCCTCGATCTCAAAATTACTCTCTGGAGACTGAATTCCCGTATTCAGATTAAAGGTTGCTTTCATACCATATTTATTAAATATCTCCACCAAGCGCTCATCCTGATAAATACCATCATCATAACTAAACGTTAACATTTTCTTACACATACTCATCCGTCCTTCCTTGTGCTTTATTCTTTCCTCTATTTATTTCCAAAGTGCGATCAATGTCCGGAACAGCTTCTGCGGATCGATCGGTTTGACCAGATGTGCATTCATTTCTACCGCCTTACTGCGCTGCACATCTACATCAAACACGTTGGCTGTCAGTGCTATGATCGGGATTAATCTTGCATCCGGCCGCTCCAGCATACGTATCTTCTTACTTGCTTCAATGCCATCCATGACCGGCATCTGTATATCCATTAGGATTGCATCATAGCTATATGGAGCACTTGCTGCATACAACTCAACCGCCTCTTTGCCGTTTTTGGCCCGTTCCACCTGTATTTGCTTGCTCTCCAGCAATCTGGTCACGATCTTGGCGTTTAAGTCATGATCTTCAACAAGCAGTATTCGATGATCCCAAAGCAATTCCTCTTGTATTGCACATTTTTCTGCCGATTGTTCCTCCTCTGCTTCTTCCGCAAGCTGAAATGGCATCGTTACAAAAAACTCTGTTCCCACACCCAGCTTACTGGAGCATCGTATTGTTCCACCCATCAGTTCAACCAGGTTCTTTACGATTGATAACCCTAGTCCCGTTCCAATGTTAAAGGTATTGGTATCATTTTCTTCCTGTGCAAAGATTTCAAACATATGCTCTTGAAATTCCTCACTCATTCCGGTTCCTGTATCCTTAACTTGAATAGTCACTAAGTATTTGTCGCCAATGATTTCACGCTCTATTGCACGAAAATATACTGTACCACCGGGTGGTGTAAACTTGATCGCATTTGACAGCAGGTTGCTAAATATTCGCTGTATACGCACCGGATCTGCATACACGGTATGAATATTTTCACCCGGTTCAAATACAAGATTGATTCCTTTGTCGGCACATGTAACTCCAAATATCTGCCGCATATCCTGTATGATATGCTGGATATCGATCTTCTTGAGATGCAATTCCAGTTTACCGGATGCCAACCGGTTGGTATCCAAAATGTCGTTAACCAGATTCAGCATAAAATGACCGGAAGATATAATGTCGTCCAAATATTCCTGTACCATATCCGGAACTTCATCTCCGAAAAGCTTCGCAAGCTCTGCCGCACCAATAATTCCATTCAGAGGAGTTCTAAGATCATGACTCATGCTTGACAGGAACTCATCTCTGGCATGACTGGCACGATTGGCAATTTCCAAGGCCCGCTGCAACTCTGCATTTTGCTTTTCCTGTTCGGACATGATATCTGTAACATCTCTCTGCACCATCACAATGACGCTCTCATCATTTTCCAAAAAGAAAGCAAAAATACGCTTAGTACGTACACCAAGTTCCTCATCCTGTGCGTGATACATAAAATCCCAACTGAGTCCGTGTTGGATCCGGGCATGTATTACTTCCCACGACATCTGCGCATTGATGATTTCTCTTTCCTCCGGAATGACCAGATTGATCAACTGTTCTTGCAGTTTCTCCACCTTTTTCTTACCCTCAAACGAAGCATCTACCTGATAACATTCATACCGAGTAAAGATCTGACTGTCATTCGCTGCCGTATTCCAATATGCGATGAAGTCGATCATCGAATCAACTACCTGCCCACGAACAAGTTCTTTTATGACATTACGATCTACATCCTGCAGCGATACAAAGCCATATATATCTTCCCCCTCGCGTGCCGTCATATCTAAAACAATCTTCATCCACAGCGTTTTTCCCGAAAGACGTTTACTACGAAAGGTATAGGATACCTGCCTCTGCCCGCTTTCAAATAAGTGGATCAGATTATTTCGATGAAAAATACGGGTAAATTCCTTTTTTTGCTCTTCATCGGTAATATGGTCGATCATAACACCAAACGGATCATTCTCCTTCCCATGAATCAACACAAATTCTCCGGCATAATCTAATACTTTCCATGCCGTAATATTGATTCGAATAACCGATGTCATATTATTAAAAAGGAGTTGATGATACATATTCTCCTGACTAAAACGCTTTTCCTCTTCCTTTTCTTTCGTAATGTCTAATGCCGTAGCTGCGATCATCGTCGGTGCTCCCTGCTCATTACGATCTGCAACCGTATAGTTTTGCTTAGACCATATCCAGTCACCTCGCATCGGACGTCGTATTTCCATCTCTAGGGAGATCGAATCCTGCTTGCCCGTCATAAGCAGCTTCTCCAACCGGATTAATTCTGCCCGACCGGACTCGGTCATCAACCTACGTGGTTGTCCCACTTGTCGCCGTGCTACCGCAGGCACTCCAAAATCTTGCTGCATTTTAGAGTTATAAGTGACCGTATTAGCTTCAATATCATACAAAGCATAATAAACACCACACTGATCCATCGCTGTCCGCATCGTTTTAATGTTGTGCTGCAGCTTTTCCTTCATGCGCATACGTGACGTCACATCTTGATATAATGCATAGATGATCGTTTCACCATCTGACCGATACTGAAACTGAAAATTAGATTGAAACCAGACATACTGTTTCAACTTCCGTCTATAAAACCGTGCCTTGATTTCTAATGTATCCCTTTTATCAATAATTGCCCGGTCAAAACTGCTGTAAAGGTTCTCTCTATCATCCGGATGTATCTGCAGCAGCTCTTTACAAGTACTTGTCTGAACATCTTCTTCTGTCACCCCAAGTATGTCACGCATTTTAGCGTTGAGCGCTACCGTACGCAGACATTTCCCATCATGTCTAAATATTCCGATACAGCCCGGCATCCACTCAAACAACTCGCCCTTCCAATCTATCATAAATGTTTCTATCCTCCTCCCTGACATCTTCTCTTTATTATACCTGTACTTTTCGTTATCGCCAACCTATTCCCCCATAATTTTCTATTACGTAAAAAAAAGCAAAGCCAGCGCTTTGCTTTACAAGAATTGCTATAGCAATTCTTGGCATTATCACACTACGCAACAGCATTTTCCTATGAAAGCAAAAAAGCAAAGCCCCTCTTCCCTGTCATCATAGATCCATAACAGGAAAATGGGGATTTGCCTTTGTTGTATAACTTCGAATTGCTCTATTTACGTCAATTACAGTCTCTTTAAGAGCTCTTCTCTCTCTGCCTCATAACCTGGCTTACCAAGCAATGCGAACATATTTCTCTTATAGCTCTCAACACCCGGCTGGTTAAATGGATTTACACCAAGGATATATCCACTTACACCGCAGGCGAACTCATAGAAGTAGAATAACTGACCCAAATAATATTCATTCTGTGCCGGAACCTTTACGCTCAAGTTTGGTACACCGCCATCAACGTGTGCCAACTGTGTTCCCTTCATCGCACTCTTGTTGATGAAGTCAAGGTTCTTGCCAGCCAAATAGTTTAATCCATCAAGATCAACCGGCTCTTCCTGAATCGTTACATCTAATGTCGGCTCTTCTAATTCCATAACTGTCTCAAACATGATACGGCTTCCGTCCTGAATGAACTGTCCCATGGAATGCAGATCTGTTGTCAAATCAACTGCTGCCGGGAAAATACCTTTCTGATCTTTACCTTCGCTCTCTCCGTAAAGCTGTTTCCACCACTCAGCTACATAGTGGAATGCAGGCTCATAGTTGCAAAGGATCTCCACAGATTTCCCCTTGCGTAATAAGATATTACGGATCGCAGCATACTTCATAGAATCATTGTCTGCGAAATCTTTGTCCAAGCAAAGTTCGCGCATGGATGCTGCACCTTCCATCAACTTAGCAATGTCTGCACCACTAACAGCAATTGGAAGTAAACCAACTGCGGTAAGTACGGAGAAACGTCCTCCGACATCATCCGGTACAACAAAGCTCTCATAACCTTCTTCTGTAGCAAGGTTCTTCAACGCACCTTTCTGCTTGTCCGTTGTTGCATATATTCTCTTAGCAGCTTCCTCTTTACCATATTTCTTCTCTAACATTTCCTTGAAAATACGGAATGCAACAGCAGGCTCCGTCGTAGTACCGGACTTGCTGATAATATTTACGGAAAAGTCACGATCACCGATCACGTCGATCAACTGTGACAGATATGTGCCGCTCAAATTGTTACCACAGTAATAAATCTCTGGTGTTTTACGAATTTCTTTGGACACATTGTTATAAAATCCATGTCTCAAGAACTCAATTGCTGCTCTTGCTCCCAAATAAGAACCGCCGATACCGATTACCAAAAGCACTTCTGAATCAGACTGAATCTTCTCAGCAGCTTTCTGGATACGTGCGAATTCTTCCTTATCATAATCAATCGGAAGGTCAATCCATCCTAAGAAATCACTTCCTGCTCCTTCTTTGCTAAGTAATAATTCTTTTGCGTCGTTTGTAATTTTCTCCATTGATTTGATCTCGTCTGCAGAAATTACGTTCTCTGTCAGAGAGTAATCAAAAGTAACCTTGTTTGCCATGGTTTCCTCCTATCCTTCCTTGTTGCAATCTCTATACTCGGTCTATCCTTTGCGGGATTCCTCAGCCACAAAGCATGAATCCTGGTTGGTTGTATTCAACCTTATATATTCTAATCAATTCCTGCCTGTAAATCAAGTGTTAATTTCTTTCCTGTTCCAGATTTCCAAACTTCGTCAAGTTCGCTAACCATGCCAGTTTCACCGATCCTGTCGGACCACTACGCTGTTTTGCGATAATGACCTCTGCCACACCTTTTTCCTCGCTGTCCGGGTTATAATATTCGTCACGATACAAAAACATAACCATATCGGCATCCTGCTCGATCGCTCCGGACTCACGCAGATCAGAAAGCATCGGTTTCTTGTCCGGACGCTGCTCAACTGCACGTGATAACTGTGATAAAGCGATCACCGGAACGTTTAATTCTCGCGCCATAACTTTGAGAGAACGGGAGATTTCCGAAATTTCCTGCTGTCTGTTCTCGCCTTTGCGCTTTCCACTGCCCGACATCAACTGCAGGTAATCGATAATAACCAGATCTAATCCCTGCTCGATCTTTAACTTACGGCATTTGGAACGAAGCTCTGTCGCCGTGATTCCTGATGTGTCGTCAATCACAAGATGTGAATTACCAATTCGCCGGACACTGCCCACCAGTCTGTCCCAGTCCTCGTCTTCCAGATTACCGGTTCTTATCTTTTGAGAGTCAACATGAGAATTCATCGAAAGCATTCGTTTCACAAGCTGCTCCTTACTCATTTCCAAGCTAAACATCGCAATCGTACTCTCGCTATGCAATACAATATATTCTGCCAGGTTCAGTACAAACGCTGTCTTACCCATAGCCGGACGTGCTGCGATCAAAATCAGATCGGACTTTTGCAAACCCGCTGTCTTGTAATCCAAATCCCGAAATCCGGTCTCCAATCCGGTAATATGCCCTTTCTGTTTCGCCGCCTGCTCAATACTATCTAAGGTACGCAAAACAACATCTCGAATCGGTTCAAACTCACTGCCGGTACGCTGCTGCATCACCTGAAAGATATTTTTTTCAGTCGCATCCAAAATATCTTCTAACGGTTCTTTGTCCATATAACAAGTACTGGCAATCCTCTCAGCTGTCTGTATCAGCCTTCTAAGCATCGCTTTTTCTTTGACAATCGTGGCATAATACTTCACATTTGCAGAAATCGGCACACTATTTAGCAAACTGCCAATGTATTCGACACTGCACAGTTCCGGCGGAGCTTCTTTTTCACGAAGCTTGTTTTGCAGAGTGATCAGATCTGTACCAATCCCACCGCGAAACAGATCGAGCAATGCCTCAAAAAGTATGCCATATTGCCCCTGATAGAAATCTTCTGCTGTCAGCATCTCTGAACATACCAAAATGGCATCCCGGTCCATGATCATCGAGCCGATCACCGCTCTCTCCGCCTCAATATTATGCGGCGGAATCCGTTTGATCACTGCTTCTTCCATCTACGTTTCTCCTTTTGTGCGGTTATACCTCTTTGACGATTACCTTTAACTCGCCCGTTACCTTAGGATGCAATTTGATCGGAAGTGTAAAGATGCCCGGACTTTTGATCGGATCCTGCAGCACCATCTTCTTTTTGTCCAATTCATACCCAAGCTGCTCTTTAGCTGCAGCTGCCAATTCTTTGGTCGATACCGACCCAAAGCTTCTTCCACCGGAGCCGGTCCTAATGGATACGGTGATCGATTTTTCTTTCATCTCCTCCGCAAATGCTTTCGCTGCCTCTAATTTTTCCTTTGCCAGCTTCGCCTCATGCTGTTTCTGCAATTTCAGGTCATTTTTATTCTTTGCGGTGGCCTCTATACCAAGTTTTTTCTTCAACAAGAAATTTCTTGCGTATCCTTCATTAACTTTAACCAGTTCACCCTTTTTCCCCAATGATTTTACATCTTCTAATAAAATTACTTCCATGTCTTTATCCCCCGTTTCCGTCTATTTTCCAAAAATGTCAACACCACTATATATGCCTCTGTCCGCATCTCATTGCCAATCATCGCAGCTAAGCCGGATTTCTATTGCCGATCATCGCGGCTAGTCTGCATCTCCATTAGCGATCATTGCATCGATCAATGCACGGATCTGTGCTTTTGCACTCTCCACATCCAGTCCCGGAATCTGCGCACCGGCCATATTAATATGACCTCCGCCGCCAAGTTTTTCCATCATTAGCTGCACATTCAGCTCATCGATAGACCTTGCGCTTACAAATACTTTGCCGTTGTATTTTGTCAATACAAATGATGCCTTTACCTGTTCGATATTCAACAGGGAATTGGCAATCTTTGCACCAAGCACTGTCGGTGTCTCCACCCCACGAGACTCACTTTCTGTGATTGCATAGTGGTCCAGATACAATTCCGTATTCTGAATGGCCTCTGCTTGTATTTTGTACTCATTGATATCCTCACGAAACATCTTGCGGATACGCACAGAATCAGCACCATTCCGTTTCAGATAGGCCATTGCCTCGAACGTGCGCACACCTGTCTTGTCCGTGAAATAATTCGTATCGATCATTACACCGGCATACAGCGCTTCTGCCTCGGCTGCACGCAGCTTCAATCCGCCGCCAATATACTGACAGATCTCTGCCACCATTTCACTCGCTGACGATGCATATGGTTCAATATAAAACAATACGGCTTTTGCAATCGCATCACCGGCCTGTCTGTGATGATCAATCACCACAATAGACTGCGCCAATTCAATAAGCTCCGGACACTCTGTATGTTCTCCCTTGTTGACATCGACAATAACTAACAACGTAGTCTCATCCACAAGCCTGACCGCCTCTTCGCCACTTACGAGCATATCGTCATCATAATCGTTCGTATAAAAGCGTTCTTTTAACGGGCGTACCGAAGCATTCACCTCATCAACAACAATATGTGCCTTGCGGTTTAATGCCTTAGCAATACGATAAATGCCGACCGAAGCTCCAAACGAATCCGCGTCTCCGATGGAATGCCCCATGACGACAACACGCTCTTTTCCTTCGATCAACTCTCGCAAAGCATGCGCTTTGACACGAGCCTTAACGCGGGTATTGCGCTCAATCTGAACACGTTTGCCCCCATAGAATTGTTCCTGATCACCGTTTTTGATCACCGCCTGATCACCGCCACGCCCAAGCGCAAGATCAATAGCTGCACGCGCCCATTCATAGCGTTCGTTAAATGTTCCCTTACCGACACCAATACCGATCGAGATCGTTGCTGTCTGCTCATTTCCAATATTGATATTTCGTATCTCTTCCAAAACAGAAAAACGATCATTCATCAATTCCTGTAAATATTTCTGCTTAAATACAAACAGGAATTTGTCCTTTTCTATTTTTTTACATATAGCATCGATTGCCTGCATTGTTTTATTGATCTTACGGTCGATCAGTGCTGTCATCAGAGATTGGCGTACTTCATCAATACTGTCTAACATTTCATCAAAATTATCGATGTAAAGAAGGCCTACGATAAGATTCTCTTCCTCTCGCCGCTCTTCCAATTCGATCATTTCCGTCTCATCGTACAGAAACATTGCGATCAACTGCTTTGTTTCCAACAGCTGATCCATTGGCATGATCTGATCATCCACGTTGAATCCATCATCTGACACTAACGAAAGTACCGCCCGATAATATTTATCTCCAGCGTGTATGTGTATTACTTTCCTGCCACCGTCCACCGGAAGACTATTCTCCGAAATCTCCGGAAATACATTGGCAATATTGCGTCTGGCTGCTTTTTTATTGACTGCTATGCGTACAAACTCATCATTGCCCCAAAGCAGTTGCCCCTCTTCGCTCAATACCGCAAATGGAACACTGAGTTCTTTCATCGTCTGCATCTGCATCTGACCATACGTGCTGGCAAAATGGATCAAATCCCGCCGCATCTTCTTGTGACCGCCGTAGCGAATGATCAATGCACATAAAAAGAATGCAAGAAAATAGCACGTTCCTATGATACCTGCTTTACGGTCTGCAATATATAGTTGCATCACCATAGGCAATAAGAGAATGCTCAACCACAATGGCCAGCCAAGATGAAGCCGCAGTCTACCTCGCAGCTTGAAACCTCTTTTCATATATCTCCTTTCTTGCCGCAAATGATCTTGTCATTCTAGGCAAAACGAAACATTTCCCTAATTTATATAGTATACCATCATATGCCACGATACGTCAAATTGCTCCATAAAGACCAAGACCAGCGTTTTCCAGTTTTTTAATAAATCACGCAAACTTCCCATACCGGAAGTTATTATCCGAACCACATATTGCTTATTATGTCAATGATTATATTGCATTTTGCAGTCACCAAAGAGTGATTTCTGCCATCCTAGAACTATAGTAATTGCCTTGTCGCATTCTCGTTTTTGGTGATTTCTAAATTTTGTTGTCTCTGATGATTGATTTACATGCCCTTCGGAAACTCGAAGTCCCGG
>OLVO01003518.1_pt1 | contig 12801 bp, 5 predicted proteins | sample 1672571 | NCBI WGS metagenome assembly OLVO01 (sample SAMEA3136700, study PRJEB25190) | human gut metagenome | biome: human gut; feature: human-associated habitat; material: faeces | place: Austria | collected 2013 | reverse complement strand
TTACCATGAAAAAAAGGATAAATATATGAATTCTGACGATAAACTGTTTCTTCTCGATGCCTATGCATTGATATATCGCGCCTATTACGCGTTCATCAAGAGCCCTCGGATTAACTCCAAAGGGTTCAATACTTCCGCCATTCTGGGCTTTGTAAATACCCTGGAAGAAGTACTCAAAAAAGAAAACCCTACTCACATCGGAGTCGCTTTCGATCCCGCCGGACCGACCTTCCGTCATGAGGCCTACGAACAATATAAGGCACAACGTGAGGAAACTCCGGAAGCTATCCGTCTTTCCGTACCTATTATAAAGGATATTATACGTGCATACCGCATTCCCATCCTGGAAGTAGCGGGATACGAAGCCGACGACGTCATCGGCACGCTTGCCACTGAGGCTGGGCAACAAGGTATCACCACTTACATGATGACTCCCGATAAGGACTATGGCCAATTAGTATCTGAAAATGTATTCATGTACCGTCCCAAACATACCGGCGGGTTTGAGGTTATGGGAATAGAACAGGTAAAAGCTAAATTCGACATTCAGTCCACCCAGCAGGTTATTGACATGCTAGGATTAATGGGGGATGCTTCCGATAATATTCCCGGATGTCCCGGCGTCGGAGAGAAAACCGCACAAAAGCTGATCAGTGAATTCGGCAGTATCGAAAATCTTCTGGAGCACACCGATAAACTAAAAGGTGCATTGAAGACGAAAGTCGAAAATAACCGGGAAATGATTATCTTCTCCAAATTCCTTGCAACAATCAAAATCGATGTTCCCATCAAACTTGACATGAAAGCTCTCGTTCGTGAAGAACCGAATGAAGAAGAACTCAGGAAAATTTTCGAAGAATTGGAATTCCGTACACTCATTGACCGTGTACTCAAGAAGAGTAGTTCCCCCTCCCCTTCTTCCGTTGCTCCCGATCTTTTTTCACCAGGCCCGCTTTTTACTCAAAATAACGGTCCGGTTCAAGGCAATTTGTTTGAAGAATTTGCGTCCAACGGGCCGGAAGATTCCAAAAATTCAAATCTCGCGCGTTTAGAAACCATCAACGCCGACTATCAACTCATTGATACAGAAGAGAAAAGGAGCGAAATTATTAAAAAGTTGCTTACAACGAAAATTCTCTCAATAGATACAGAAACCACTTCAGCCGAACCAATGGAAGCAGAATTGGTAGGGATGAGCTTCAGCGATACCGAAAATCAGGCTTATTATGTTCCGGTTCCGGCAGAACGGGAAGAAGCGTTAAAAATAGTAAATGAGTTCCGGCCGCTCTACGAAAATGAAACTTCAATGAAAGTCGGACAAAATATCAAGTACGACTATATCGTCCTGCATAACTACGGGATACATGTCAAAGGCGATTTCTTCGATACAATGGTGGCTCATTACCTGTTACAACCCGAACAGTACCACAATATGGACTATCTGGCGAATGTATATCTCGGTTACGAGCCTGTGTCCATCGAAAAACTCATCGGTCCGAAAGGGAAAAAACAACTTTCCATGCGACAAGTCCCGGTAGAGCAAGTTTGCGAATATGCCGCCGAAGACGCCGATGTTACCTTGCAACTGAAAAACCGGCTCGAAAAAGAGTTGAAGACCGAAAAAATGGAAAAGCTCTTTTACGACATCGAAATGCCATTGACAAAAGTTCTCGCCGACATGGAAATAACCGGAGTCAATGTAGATATAACCGAATTAAAAAGCTCCTCGGATATTCTCACTCGGCGCATGAACGAGTTGGAACAAGAGATTTTCCAATTAGCAGGCGTTACATTCAACGTAAGTTCGGCACGACAAGTAGGCGAAGTCCTTTTCGAACGATTGAAAATCGATGAAAAAGCCAAAAAGACAAAGACGGGCCAATATTCCACGACCGAGGAGATATTGGAAAAACTTCGGTCCCGCCACCCCATCGTGGGTAAAATACTCGATCAAAGAGGTATTCGCAAACTATTGAGTACCTATATCAATGCCCTGCCCGAATTAATCAATCCCAAAACGGGAAAGATACATACCTCGTTCAACCAAACGATTACCTCCACCGGACGACTCAGTTCCAGCAACCCGAACTTGCAGAACATACCTATCCGCGACAACGAAGGGCGAGAAATACGCCGTGCATTCGTACCGGATAAAGACTGCGTTTTCTTCTCGGCCGACTACTCGCAAATAGAATTGCGTATCATGGCACACCTGAGCGGAGACCGGCACATGATAGAAGCATTCCGGGAGGGATCGGATATTCACGCAGCCACAGCCGCAAAAATTTACAAAGTTCCTATCGATGCCGTAACTGCCGATATGAGAAGAAAGGCCAAGACAGCGAACTTCGGTATCATTTACGGCATATCGGTATTCGGCCTCGCCGAACGGCTGAATATACCACGGAGCGAAGCAAAAATATTGATCGACGGATACTTCGAAAGTTATCCGCAAATCAAAGAGTATATGAATAAAAGTATCGAAGTTGCTCGGGAAAAAGGCTATGTGGAAACGATTTGCGGCCGGAAACGAATGTTGCCCGACATACATTCCCATAACAGCGTCGTGCGGGGATATGCCGAACGAAACGCTATTAACGCCCCGATACAAGGGAGTGCAGCCGACATCATCAAAATCGCTATGATACGTATCGCCAAACGATTGGAAAACGAGCATCTACGAAGCCGCATGATTCTGCAAGTACACGACGAACTCAATTTCAATGTACCCGTCGAGGAAATCGAGAGAGTAAAAGCTATCGTCTGCGAAGAGATGGAAAACGCCTATCCATTGCAAGTGCCGTTATTGGCCGACTCCGGTGTGGGCCGCAACTGGCTGGAAGCCCACTGACCATAGAGAAAACACAGGAACAAATATTGCGACCGATAAGAAGCTGTTTTAAATTTATTCCGAGACAGATTGAGCCCTATGTTGAAGCAGATTGGAGTCCGAGATTTTTGTCAATAGCGGGCTATTGACAAAAATCAAGGGATTCAAGATGCAAGACAGGGGTTCAATATGGCCGGAACATACCTGCTTGAAATGATAATATTATTTCTCAATAAATTTAAAACAGCTTCTAAATTAATGTGTAATTTTGTCGACGGTTAAGACGGTTTATAGGAATGGATATTCAGAACTTTTCTGCGCTTTTCAACACTCCGGCGAGACGTGAAGCGTTTTTGAAACTCATTAAAGACAACAAGACAAAGCACATTTTTATACAGGGACTCGAAGGTTCCTCGATAGCGCTTTTCTTTTCCAATCTTCTAGAACATAAACAGGCACATATCCTCATTGCAAACGATTTGGACGAAGCCGGTTATCTGTACAACGACTTGGTGCAAATAAACGGTAACGACCACATTCTTTTATTTCCATCTGGATACAAGCGGGACATCAAATACGGGCAACCCGACCCCCCTTCCGAAATATTGAGAACCGAAGTTCTGAACCGCCTGTGTCAAAAAGGAGAGTCGCTATTGATAGTCACTTATCCCGAAGCTATCGCCGAAAAAGTTGTCCCGGTCAATATGCTTTCCGAACAGACCCTTCACATCGACAAAAATTCGAAGTGCGACATCATCACACTATCCGACAAACTGAGAGAACGAGGGTTCGAAGAAGTGGACTATGTGTACGAACCCGGTCAGTTTGCTGTACGGGGTAGTATTCTCGACGTCTTTTCGTATACCAACGAATTGCCCTATCGTATCGATTTTTTCGGTAAAGAGGTAGAAAGCATTCGTACTTTCGAAGTGGAAACACAACTTTCCACCGGAAAATTGGAAGAAGTTTATATCGTTGCCAACGTATGCGGACAGGAAGTCTCTGGCATCTCCATACTCGATTTCATCGATAAAAACACGATTTTAATCTGTCACAATCTGTCATGGGTGATCGACAGAATTTCAACCATAGCTTCCGAATCGCTCTCCGAGCAAACCCTTATCGCCGAAGAGGGCGACCGCTATGCTATGCAAAAAATCATCGATGTAACAGCTTTTCAAAAAAAGATAACTACATTTCGAAGGATAGATTATGGAGCAAGCAGTGAAGCGAATGCGCCGGCGGTCATTCGTTTCAACTGCGCACCACAAGGTGTTTATCACAAAAATTTCGATTTAGTCAGCCAATCGTTCTCCCAATTCATCGAAAAAGGCTACACTCTTTACATACTCAGCGACAGTGAAAAACAGATAGAACGATTGCAAGCTATTTTCGAAGAACGGGGTGACTCCATCTCGTTTACACCGGTATTGAAAACCTTGCATGAGGGATTCGTCGACAACGATTTGAAAATAGGTTGTTTCACCGACCACCAGATATTCGATCGGTTTCACAAATACACTTTGAAAAGCGAGCATGCGCGTTCTGGGAAACTGGCTCTTTCCTTGAAAGAGCTCAACCAGATAGAAGTCGGCGACTACATCGTGCATGTGGATCACGGTATAGGTCGTTTCGGGGGATTGATACATACCGAAATCAACGGAAAAATGCAAGAGGTCATTAAACTGACTTACCAAAACGACGATATTATTTTTGTCAGCATTCACGCCTTGCACAAATTGGCGAAATACCGGGCAAAAGAGGGAGAAGCTCCTCGTATCAACAAACTGGGAAGCGGTGCTTGGGAACGCATGAAAGAGAAGACGAAAGGCAAGATGAAAGAGATTGCCCGCGACTTGATAAAACTCTATGCCGCCCGTAAAGAAGAAAAGGGATTCGCTTTCTCGCCCGACTCGTTCCTGCAACAAGAACTTGAAGCATCGTTCATTTACGAAGATACTCCCGACCAGATAAAATCCACAGCCGAAGTGAAAGCCGACATGGAACGCGAACGCCCTATGGACAGGCTCATCTGCGGCGACGTGGGCTTCGGGAAAACCGAAATTGCCATACGTGCGGCATTCAAAGCCACCTGCGATAACAAACAGGTCGCAGTACTCGTGCCTACCACCGTATTGGCCTTCCAGCATTACCAAACCTTCAAAGAGCGATTGAAGGAGTTCCCGGTACGTATCGAATACCTCAGCCGAGCCCGGAAAGCCTCAGAAGTAAAAGCCATTTTGAAAGACCTCGCCGACCGCAAAATAGATATTATCATAGGGACCCACAAGCTCATCGGGAAAGACGTGAAATTCAACGACCTCGGGCTTTTGATTGTCGACGAAGAACAAAAATTCGGAGTGGCCGTAAAAGAGAAACTCAAACAGATGAAAGTGAATGTCGATACCCTTACGATGTCGGCAACTCCCATACCTCGCACCTTACAATTCTCTTTAATGGGTGCACGCGACCTTTCGGTTATCTCTACCCCTCCGGCCAATCGTCACCCTATCCAAACCGAAGTACACGCTTTCAACGACGACATTATCAAAGAAGCGATTAACTTCGAGATGAGCCGAGGCGGACAGATTTTTTTCGTCAACAACCGTATTCCCCAACTGTACGAACTCGAAAACACGATTCACCGGTTGGTTCCCGACGCACGTGTCGTGATCGGGCACGGACAAATGCCACCCGAAAAATTGGAACAGGCAATTATCGACTTCGTCAACTATGATTATGATATTTTACTGGCTACTACCATTATCGAGTCGGGAATAGATATGCCAAACACCAATACGATAATCATCAACGATGCGCAAAACTTCGGATTAAGCGAACTGCATCAACTGCGGGGACGTGTAGGCCGCAGCAACCGAAAGGCTTTCTGTTACCTGCTCACTCCACCACGCCACACATTCTCGGTAGATGCTCGCCGACGATTACAAGCCATCGAAAGTTTCTCGGAATTGGGAAGCGGCATACACATCGCCATGCAGGACCTCGACATACGGGGAGCCGGTAACCTCTTAGGAGCGGAACAAAGTGGTTTCATCGCGGATTTAGGCTATGAAACTTACCAAAAAATTTTAAAGGAAGCTGTCGAAGAATTGAAAAACGACGAATTCAGCGACCTCTATTACGGAGCCGATTCGGATACGAAACCCGAAGAGTTCGTCTCGGAATGTACCATTGAGTCCGACTTGGAAATCTTATTCCCGGCAAACTACGTACCGCAGGAATCCGAGCGTATCTCCCTATATCAAGAGCTCGACAACATGGAGCGTGAAACCGATATACGACAATTTTGCGAGCGCTTGGAAGACCGTTTCGGCCGCATACCCCACGAAGCTATGGAATTGATTCGGGTAGTCCGGTTAAGACGGCTGGCTAAACAATTAGGAATCGAGAAAGTAGGGTTGAAACAGGGATACATGTATCTTTACTTCGTTTCGGACGAGCATGTCGCCTATTATCAATCCGCTGCATTCGGTCGCATCTTAGGATTCTTGCAAAAAAATCCCAAGCTTTGTAAATTGCGGGAAATAAACAGTCGCCGCTCGTTAGCTATAAAGGACATCACTTCGGTGGAATCGGCGGTATCGGTTTTGGAGGAGGTGTTGCAGACACTTCCGGTTTAACAGAAGGCGGCACTTCCGTATTTTTCTCTTTCATGGTTCCCCACGGAATACCCCACAACTCATCGGGATTATGGCCGGCCGTCAATAGAGCCGAATTAATATAATCCCGTCCCGACGGATTTTGGAACGGATACAGACCGAACCGGGGCATGATAGCAGCATAATGTTCGAAAATTTCGGCTTGTATAGATTCATAGCTTACCCAATTTTTATTAGCCGAAAAGCAATATAACTGCAAAGGCAACCCGTTATCGTTAGGATCTAACGTTCTGACCATAAGAGTCAATTGATCGTTGATAAACTTATGTTGTTGTAAATAAAGAGTCATGTAAGCTCTGAAAAGCCCTAAATTCGTCTCGATCGTTCCGTTCACCAGTCCCGCGCTATTTTCGGTATTTTCTACAATTCCTTTTTGTTGTTGAGCCTCTTTTTTCTCGATGAAATCGCGCAGAATATCGATTTGTTTCAAATTTTGCAATAATTCGGGGGTACAAAATTTTACCGTGTTCAGGTCGATGGTAAACGAGCGCATGATACGACGGCCACCCGAATCGGACATTCCGCGCCAGTTTTGTACCTCCCCTGAAATAAGCGAATAAGGAGGAATCGTCACTATGGTATTATCGAAATTCTGAACCTTCACCGTATTCAACGAAACATCGATAACGACTCCGTTCACGGCGCCACCCGGCACGACAATCCAATCGCCATTCCTTATCATATCGTTTTGCGAGAGTTGTACACCGGCGACAAAGCCCAATATGCTGTCTTTAAATATCAACATCAGCACCGCGGCAAATGCGCCCAGTCCGGTAATCAAAGCCATCGGGGAACGTTCTATCAAAATAGAAACCGCAATAATCACCCATATCCCTATCAAAAGTCCTTTGATAATTTGTATCATTCCCTTCATCGGTCGATCCCGAAATGCGGTACGACGAGAATAGATACGCCAAAAGACCGAAATTTGCGTATTGATCGAGAAAACGAGGACTCCGAGCAGATAAATCCAGCAAACTTTTTCGATAATCCGTAATAGTTCGGGAGTTCCGTGAAAAGCAAATGGCAACAGAGATAAAATCACCAACGGCGGGATAACATGCGTTATATGGGTAAAGACTTTGGCTTCGACCAACCCTTTCAACAGATCCCCTCCTTTATATTTTATAATCCGATGAATCACATAAATAACAATCATTCTCAAAATCCTTGCAACCACAATAGCGATCACAAAAACAAGAATACCATACACAATTCTATCCCAAACCGGCGAAGACTCTCCCGTTATTCTATGCAATAAAGAAGATACCCATTCCATGAGCCGGTCGGCTACTTCATAAGCTTTATTCATCAAATATCTTTTTTGTTAAAACGTTTTCATACCCCAGAGAGTTCACTACCGATCAGAGATCGGGCAACCATATCCTTCGCTTAAATAAGTCTCAAACAAAAAAAAGAAATTCCTTTCAGAAGGAATTTCTTTTTTCCACAATAAACGAAAACTAATATATGCAACTATTGAACCGCCACTTTCGTTCCATTAACAATATACATTCCTGCTGGAACCGTTATTTCTGAATTTCCACCCGAAACTCTGACCATACGAATCAACTGCCCGGTAAACGAATATATATAAATATCCATATCCTTTGGAACAGAAACATAGATAGCTCCCGATCCTCCATAAACGACAAGGCCGTCGACAATTCCCGACTGAACACCCGATGGAGTTTTAATATAAGGTTGTGACTCGTTTCCATAAGAATCAATAGCCGTTATAGCATACACATATCCCGATTGAGTATAAGAAGAAACATCTATACTTTTTTCCCATGTAATTCGCTTCAAATAAGCCGATGTTTCATAGGTTTGAGGATTATTAGCCACGCGACTGGGTACGAAATACACGGCATAACGTATCGTTTCATCTGCATCTGCCGACCAGCTCAACATATTTCCCGACACCGAAATATCGGTAATATCGGGCAAATCACAGGGCGTTTTCCAGCTCATAACGGGCGTTAACGCCGGTTCGGTAAATTTATTCTCGGCGACATAGGTATCCAACCCGTAACTGAAAAACTGCGTCGTATTGAAAAAGACGTGTCCGGGAGCACCCATCAGATCGGTCGATCGGTTCATATCCACTTCAAACCCGCACTCTTCCGTACCTTTGGCTGCTGTCGCGGCGATAGAACGTTCCACCATCGACAAACCGTTATATTCGTTCTCGCTCATGCCGAGCCGACGCAATACACTTTTCATACGCTGCGGACTATTTTGGGGCATCGTAGAAATTCGCATACTCGAATAAAAGTGTCTGTCCATCGTCTTGGCCACCTTCGCCCACCACGGAACCAATGTCTTATACCCCCAAACATGAGTGTTGAAACTCGGCCAGTAACATTGTGGCGAAATATAGTCTATCGTTTTCGCTTTCAACCAAGCCACTCCATCGCAATATAGTTGGGAATAGGCACTCGTTCCTCCGCTTGTATTCAAATACTCTATACCATACGAAGCGGCGACACTACTGCTACCGCCCCATATCCCGAAAGGCCCTATACCGAATTTCACGGTCGGTTTCGTCTCCTGTATCATAGCGTAAATATCGGCGATAAGTTTGTTGCAATTCTCACGGCGCCAATCCCCCACATTTTTCCCTTCGGGTTTATATAGGTTCTGAGAATAGGCATCTTCATTTTTAGTGCCTTCGTAGGGGTAAAAGTAATCGTCGAACACAATACCGTCGACATTGTACTTGGTGACTATATCTTTGATAACCTTCACCAAATACTCGATTACCTCAGGATTCCCCGGGTCAAGAATAAAACTCGACGAATACTCCAACAGCCACTCCGGGTGATTCTTTCGTATGGGATCATCGGCTCCGTTCATATTTTTTTCACTCTCATAGCGATACGGATTGATCCATGCATGAAGTTCCATTCCCCGCTTATGCGCTTCCTCTATGGCAAACGCCAGCGGATCGTATCCCGGATCGACCCCACGTGTTCCTGTCAAAAACTTCGACCATGGCTCGTAGGCCGAATTGTACAAGGCATCCGACATAGGACGCACCTGCAACCAAACCGCATTCATACGGGCCGCCTGCATACCATCGAATATCTTAATCAGAGCGGCCTTTTGCTCTTCCGAAGTCTGGGTCGATTTGGGCCAATCGATGTTACTCACCGAGGCCAACCATGTTGCACGAAATTCACGTTTTGGAGATTCGGCCCAACACCCCCAAATAATACCGATAGTTAAAAAAAGGAAGGATAATTTTTTCATGTTATTCACAAAATATTAGTGTATTTTGCAAATATATCCCTTTAAATCGATTTTTCAAGGCCATTTTATTTAAATAAATAAAACGACACCTAAAATATATAATTATTATACAAAATCGCTAATTGAACATAATACACAGAAGTAAGAAAAGAATCGCTATCTTTGCAAGGAATCTGAAAACAGATTACGTTTAGTCGTAATCAAACGACTTTGCGTCTGTTTTCGTGCAGTATTTTGCAACAAATTATTTCGATTATAACCGAAACAATATTATATAATGAGTTTACAATGTGGCATAGTCGGCTTACCTAACGTGGGTAAATCGACTCTTTTCAATTGTCTGTCCAACGCAAAAGCGCAATCGGCAAATTTCCCGTTCTGTACCATAGAACCTAATGTAGGTGTCATTACAGTACCCGACGAACGATTAAACAAACTGGCAGAACTGGTGCATCCGCAACGAATAGTCCCCACCACTGTGGAGATTGTCGACATCGCCGGATTGGTCAAAGGAGCCAGCAAAGGCGAAGGTCTGGGAAATAAATTCTTGGCGAACATCAGGGAAACCGATGCAATCCTGCATGTATTGCGTTGCTTCGACGATGACAACATTACCCACGTGGACGGAACGGTCAACCCGGTACGCGACAAGGAAATCATCGATTTCGAGCTCCAACTGAAAGACTTAGAAACCATAGAATCACGTATTTCAAAAGTCCAAAAACAGGCTCAGACAGGAGGAGACAAAGCAGCAAAGGTTACATACGAGGTTTTAAGCCGATACAAAGAAGCACTCGAACAAGGGAAAGCTGCTCGTACCGTCACTTTCGAGACCAAAGACGAACAGAAAATAGCCCATGACCTTTTCCTGCTTACCAACAAACCGGTAATGTATGTCTGCAACGTGGACGACAACAGCGCCGTATCGGGTAACAAATACGTGGATATGGTACGCGAAGCCGTTAAAGACGAGAATGCCGAAATCCTTATCTTGGCAGCTAAAACAGAATCGGAAATCGCCGAGTTCGAAACTTACGAGGAACGACAAATGTTCCTTCAAGAAATAGGCTTGGAAGAATCGGGCGTTTCCCGTCTGATCCGAGCGGCTTACAGCTTGCTCAATCTCGAAACCTACTTCACCGCCGGACCTCAGGAAGTACGAGCATGGACCTATTTGAAAGGCAGTAAGGCTCCTCAATGTGCAGGTATTATCCATACCGATTTCGAAAAAGGTTTTATCCGAGCCGAAGTAATCAAATACGACGACTATATCGCTCTCGGTTCCGAAAACGCTTGTAAAGAGGCCGGTAAAATGTACATCGAAGGAAAAGAATATGTCGTACAAGACGGCGACATCATGCACTTCCGATTCAACGTATAATTTACACAGTCATTACCATACAAAAAAAATGCGATGAAAATTCATCGCATTTTTTATATCCTCCTTCAAGAACCGTCAATGCTTTCCCGATAGATTTAAAATCTCGTCATAGCGGGATTTATTGCCCAAAATACGACAAGCCTCCTTTAAATCTTTATCGTTTTTGATCGACTCTATAATTTCGCCTTTCTGATAATAATACCGTTTCACAATCTCTATCGAAAGTAATTCGGCGATTTCATCGTGAAAAGTCTCCAAATCCCTATCCAAATCGTGATTCAAACAAGCTTCAAGCGCTTCGAACTGCTTCTGCGTGTTTTCATCGAAATATCCTTCGAATTTAGCGACCTCCTTTAAGTCGGACAATATCCGTTCACTCTGTTTGTCGTATTTGAAATCCTTCGATTTCACAAAAGCTTTGAATTCCTCGTATTCTTCGTCGGACAATTTAAAATCTTTCGGAGCCGGAATCGTATCATGCTCGGCTGCATACCGAGTCGCATAATCGAAGAAATAGAAATCTTTCATCAAATAATAGCTGATATTCCCCCGCCTTTCCATCGAAGTTTCCACATCGGGTTTTATACCGCCTCCGTCACGGACAATCCTACCGTGAGCGGTCTTGAACTCGTGGGTAAGGCTATCGGGAATACGGGCGACGCTCCCGTCGGGATTGCGATGCGAATAATCGATAGCTTGTATCAAACGTCCGCTGGGTATATAATAACGAGCGATCGTTACTTTCAACATACCGTTATAAGGCAAAGGCCGTGTGGATTGCACTAATCCTTTGCCATAAGAACGCGAACCGATAATCACAGCCCTGTCGAGGTCTTGTAAAGCTCCGGCCACGATTTCCGAAGAAGATGCAGTTCCTCCGTCGATCAGCACGGCCAAAGGCATTTTCACATCGACTGGCTCCTGAGTGGTTTTATAAATCTTATCCATCTTCTTATTTCTTCCCCGGGTAGAAAGCACCTCTACCCCCTTCGGAACAAATAAATTGACAATCTGCACGGCCTGCTCCAAAATACCACCGCCATTACTGCGCAAATCGAGTACCAACGAAGTTATCCCCCGTTTTTTCAAGTCTTGTAAAGCCCGTTTCACTTCTCCGGCCGAAGTATCGGTAAAACTACTCAAATAAATATACCCCACGCTATCGCATACCACATCGTAATAAGGTACGGCAGGCATTTGTATCTTCTTACGAGTTAACTCGAAAGAGAGCAAGTCTTTCACACCGGGACGTTCGACCGTAACTTTCAACTGCGTATTCGCAGGTCCTTTCAACCGCTCGCTCACCTTCGCACTCTTCCACCCCAATACAGTATCGTTATCGATCATCACGATTTTATCTCCGGGACGCAAACCCGCTAATTGAGCCGGCATACCCTCATACGGCTCCGAAATGTAAACGGCATTATCCCGCTCCATAATAAAAGAACCGATACCCGCATATTCTCCGGTAGTCGAAAAGAAAAAATCGTCTTTCTCTTTCTCAGGTATATACTCGGTGTAAGGATCCAGACGCGCCAACATCGCATTTACACCGTCGCCGATAGCCTTCTCGGCATTAATCGTATCGACATAAAACATATTCAATTCCTTAAAAAGAGAATTGAATATATCAAGGTTACGTGATATTTCGAAAT
>OLVO01003512.1_pt1 | contig 12818 bp, 10 predicted proteins | sample 1672571 | NCBI WGS metagenome assembly OLVO01 (sample SAMEA3136700, study PRJEB25190) | human gut metagenome | biome: human gut; feature: human-associated habitat; material: faeces | place: Austria | collected 2013 | reverse complement strand
TGTGCTTCCTTTTTCTTCCATTTCGACCATGACTACACCTTTTTGCTGCTGTGCCTCGCTTACGGAACAGGCAAGCGGTGTACCACAATAACGGTAAAATTCACTCCCGACTTTCATTGGTTTGTGGATGTGTCCGAGTGCTGCATAATCAAAATTTCCCAGCACATCCGCAGATACCTCATCAATATTTCCGACGGAGCGCATCTCAGAATCCATACGTTCAATTTCTTCTGCCTTTTTACGGAATTTATGGCTTTCTAATGTCTTATTATAATCCTGAAGTATTACCTGTCTGTATGGATTTTTAAGCAGAACCTTTGCTGCCTGCATCTTTTCTTCTGCCATTTGTTACCTCTCTTTCGCTGCCGTGCAGCTTTTTCTATGTAATTTCTGCACTTATCATATCACAAAATTTCAAACAATTCAATTCAATTTTACCAATTTCATTGAATAAATTCTAAAAATAAATAAAAAATGCCAACCTAAGGATTTTTTCCTCAGGTCAGCATTTTTTAATTTCTTCATTTGTTAAAACTCAATGTTTAAATTCTTCGGGCCAAAACCAAGCGGAAGAATTTCTTTTAAGGTCATGATCTTATAATCGTTTGGCGAGGTTCCCAGAATAATTGGGAAGGTCTCATAATCACAAAATTCCATCATAACCTGACGGCATACACCACATGGTGCAGTCAGCACAAGATCGCCATTCTCTGGACCTGCTACAATTGCGATTGCCGCAAAAGAGCGTTCTCCCTCGCTGACAGCTTTAAAGAATGCAGTACGCTCCGCACAGTTGCTCGGTGTATAGCCTGCATTTTCAATATTGCAGCCACGATAAATTTTTCCATCAACTGTAAGAAGCGCAGCGCCTACTTTAAAATGAGAATACGGCGTATAGGCCATTTTTCTGGCCTCAATTGCTTCCTTAATTAAAACTTCTGCATCAATATTCATATACTTATTCCTATTACTTAGATTTGATATACGGTTTTCCATTTGCAGCTGGAACTCTTGCCTTTCCGACAAACAGTACAAGTGCCAGAATTGTTACAATATATGGAATCATTGAAATTAAGTTCGGAGAAACAATATTGCTTGTTCCTGCCAGAACCTTTACACCGCTGCAAAGACCAAACAGCATACATGCAAGCATGGCACCGTGAGGCGTAAACTTACCGAAAATAACTGCTGAAATTGCCATAAAGCCCTGACCTACAATAACGGCTGGCTTAAACTGGTTTGTAGTTGCCATCGTAATATAGGCACCGCCGAGACCAGAGAAAAAGCCTGATAAGATAACAGCAATATAACGTGTCTTTGTTACGTTGATTCCAAGGGTATCACAAGCCTGTGGATGCTCACCAACTGCGCGAAGGCGAAGGCCAAACTTTGTCTTGTAGAATAAGAACCAGACAACCGCCACGCAGATAAAACAAATGTAGCCTGCCACATGGATATTTAATACATTATTCCAGAAGGAACCTGCCGGGAATACACCGTCAAGAAGCTTCGGAAGACGGCTTGCGTCATCAGTAATTGCCGGTGTATCAGTACTGTCTGCGAATAACACACGACAAATAAAAATTGCAATACCAGGCGCCAAGAAGTTAATGGCAGTACCAGAAATTGTCTGATCTGCGTTGCAGGTGATGCAGGCAAATGCATGAATCACTGCAACAAGTGCTCCTGCCACTCCTGCTAAAACAAAGGCTAGCCATGGTGCTCCTGGAACAAAATAGCAAAGTGCTGCACCTGTAAATGCACCTACTGTCATCATTCCCTCAATACCAATATTTACAACACCGCTTCGCTCTGAAATACAAGAACCAAGCGCCGCATACAGAAGCGGAGGCGTTGCGATCAGCATAGCGTTGATCAAAAGTCCGAGATCTTTTATAAATTCATTCATCTTACTTTCCTCCCTTCTGCATCTTCTTCTGAGCAAATGCCTTGAATACATGTGTAATCGCAATAATTAAAACGATCGCACCCATGATAATATCAAGAACCTCCTTTGGTGCACCAACAAGGTTTAACTTAGAACCACCATACTTCATTGCACCGTAGAAAAGTCCAGCAAAGATACAGCCAATTGGGTTAGAGCTCGCAATTAACGCAACTGTAATTCCCTGGAAACCAAAGCCTTCCTGTCCAGCAAACTGTGCGATATGCATTGCATTTCCAAGAATCTGTACCGCGCCGCCAAGACCTGCCAATGCTCCAGAGATAGCAAGTGCCTTCATAACAGATGCACTAGAATTAATACCGCCGTACTCAGCCGCGTGACTGTTAAATCCAACGCTTCTAAGTTCATATCCAAGCGTTGTCTTATTGATGATATACCATATGATCACGGCTACAACAATTGCAATAATAATTCCATAATTTATTGTTGTACAGCCTGTCATCTGACGCACTGACAGCGGCAGCAACATCTTGGCATTGTCCAAAATATCAATGGTCGCTTCCTTTGACGGTGCCTTAATTCCAGGAAGATTTACAATATAGTTGGAAAGATAGTAGGCAATCCAGTTCATCATGATAAAGGAAAGTACCTCATTGATTCCCTTTTTCACCTTTAACAGACCACAAAATGCAGACCACACAGCACCTGCTGCAGCTGCTGCAATAAGACAAAGCGGAACTGTAATTATTGCTGGAAGAGGACAAAACATTCCGATTACAGTCGCTGCAAGACTTCCCACTACAAACTGACCCTCTGCACCAATGTTAAATACACCTGTGCGGAAAGAGAAAGCTACACTAAGACCTGTAAAAATTAAAGGTGTTGCATAGACAACTGACCACGCCAAAAATTTTGGTTTTGCGAAAATTCCAGTAAACAGCTTTGCGTAAATAACGCCTGGATTCATTCCTGCAATTGCCAGAATAATTGCACCTGTTAAAAATCCGATCAGGATTGCAAACAGCGTGTAGATAATATTTCCTTCTAATATGCTCTTCTTATGCTTCATGCTGCTTTCCTCCTGCCATCATAATTCCAAGGGTCTTCTCATCTGCACCTGCAGCCGGCATACTTCCTGTAATCTGTCCATCAAAGATAACCTCAATACGATCAGATACACTCATAATCTCATCCAGCTCAAAGGAAACAAGAAGCACAGCCTTATTTTTATTTCGCTGCTCAACTAAGTAGCGATGTACAAACTCAATAGCACCAACGTCAAGACCACGAGTCGGGTTAACAGCAATCAAAAGATCCTTATCATTTGTGATCTCTCTTGCAATAATAACCTTTTGCTGATTTCCGCCTGAAAGCGTTCCTGCCGGACGAGACTCACTTCCTGCCGGACGAATATCAAACTTCTCTACAAGATCCTTTGCATGAGCCATAATGGCATCCTTTTTTAAGACACCTTTCTTTGAGTACGGCTCCTTCATATAATTTTGCAAAATCAGATTTTCGGCAACAGAAAACTCTAGCACCAAACCATGCTTTTGGCGGTCAGCCGGAATACTTGTGATGCCGCTCTCAAAGATTTCCTTCGGCTTTTTGTTGAAAACATTCTTGCCGTTAATGAGGACTTCACCAGACTCTCCCTTTTTCAATCCTGTCAAAATTTCAACAAGCTCTGTCTGTCCATTTCCATCGACACCGGCAAGACCTACAATCTCACCTCTTCTAACTGACAGATTAAGTCCCTTCAAAATCTCAACACCACGGTAATCCTTTCCATGAATATCCTTCACTTCCAGAACAACCTCTCCTGGCTTGATATCCTTCTTTTCTACCTTAAACTCAACCTTACGGCCTACCATCATGGCTGCAAGATCATTTTCATTAACATCACTGACTTTGACTGTATCAATATATTTTCCCTGACGGATAATTGTACAATAATCAGCACAGCTTGTGATCTCTTTTAGCTTATGAGTAATCAAAATAACAGATTTTCCATCAGCTGTCAGATTAGAAATAATTTCCATAAGCTCTGTGATCTCCTGCGGTGTCAGCGACGCAGTCGGCTCATCCAAAATCAGAATGTCTGCACCACGATAGAGAACCTTTAAAATCTCAACACGCTGCTGCATACCAACAGAAATATCTTCGATCTTTGCATCCGGATCTACCTGCATATTGTAGCGCTTTGAAATTTCTTCTACTCTTTTTCGGGCTGTCTTTAAATCAACACTAAGACCCTTCATAGGCTCCATTCCAAGGATAATGTTTTCTGTGACAGAAAATGGCTGTACAAGCATAAAGTGCTGATGAACCATACCAATTCCAAGTTCAATAGCGCGGCTTGGACTGTGAATCACTTCCTCTTTTCCGCCAACAAAAATCTGTCCGGATGTTGGCTGATACAGACCATAGAGTACATTCATAAGTGTACTCTTTCCTGCTCCGTTCTCACCAAGGATTGCATGAACCTCACCCTTGTGAACGAGCAGATTAACATGGTCATTCGCTGTAAAATCGCCAAATTTCTTGACTATCTCACGCATTTCGATGGCTGGCTTCGTCACGTCCATATGACTGATTCTCTCCATCTCTTCCTCCTCCTTCGTCATATTATAAGCACTCAAAATTGCTCCTTTGTCTATGCTTTTTCTTTATGTGGTAACAACATCAATAAAACCGCTATTATGTGCAAGTTCTTCTAGCTGTTCCATATACTCTTTTGACGGACTTTCATAAATCCGATACTCTTCCCTGACGCCAAAAGGACGGTATGAGATGAGTTTGTAGCGCACTGGATGAATACTCTGATATGGCCTTAACAATTCTCCAGCTTTAATAATTGTATTTTCAATATCAAACAGACCTGGTACAATGACGGTACGAATTTCAAAAAGTTTTCCTAGTTTTGCTAAAAATACCGCATTCTCAAGTGTGTTTTTATTTGGCATTGCTGTGACTTTTACGTGATCATCCTCACTAAATGCTTTAATGTCCAGCATGACACCGTCTGTAACCGCTAACAGATCGTCTTTTCCTTCAAACGGTGTGCTGCCGTTGCTGTCCATCATCGTATTTAAACCAACTTCTTTGCAAAGCTTAAATAATGATTCAACAAACTCACAACACAGACTGCACTCTCCTCCAGAAACAGTGACACCGCTTATAAATGGAATCTGCTTTTTGATCTGTTCAAAGGTCTGTTCTGGTGTCAAATTGCATATACGGGGGCTGCTTCCAAAACGGCATGTTTTGATGCAAGTGTCACATCCTACACAGCGCTCTGGAAAGAAACGCACCTTTCCATTTTCATTTTGAAGCGCTCCCACAGGACAGACCTGCACACAGGCCATACAGCCTGTGCACATATTTCTTGTCTCTGGATTATGACAATAACGACAGTCCCAGTTACAGCCCTGAAAAAATACGGCCGTGCGATTTCCCGGACCATCTACGCTGCTAAATGGAATAATTTTATTGACCGGCGCCGTGATCATTACCGAATCCTTCTTTCCTGAACATGACCATTTTCAGTTGCACCTGTTGCAAGCTGCGTTGTATTTTGCAGCACACTCTCACCCTTTTGATACTTTTCAATCTCGGAACGCTTTGCTAAGTATCCGGTGACACGAATTACATCGCCGTCACTCTCATAGAAGGACAGGTAACGAAGATCAGCCTGGAATGCACCCTTTACGATGTCGAGCACAAACTGCGGATTCTTGTGTACTGTCACATCTACTGGGAAGATGTCGCCTGTACCAGATGGGAAGTACTTGTGGAAGCGGCTGCAGTGGCGCAGCTGATCAATCAGTTCCTTCGGTTCCTCACCAATCGGGATTCTAGTTCCAGGAGTGATGTTCTTATCCTGTGCGATGCCGACCTGTGCATGTAAAAGGAAATGACCGCCTGTTGCCTCACAGTATGGATTTACATGTGCATTATTAAATGCATTGATTGCCTCCATGATCTCAACACCGAGGTCATCTGCCTCCTTATCGTGACCAAAACGTGCCTTTTTGCCTTCAAGCTCCATCAGAATATTGACACACTCTGCCATGCCTACCATACCAAACATAGCTGTGAAACGATCTCTATGGATAAAGCCTTCTTTTGCAAGGAAATTGCTCTCAAAAAAGCCGCTATCCTCCACCTCAAAACGAATACGCTCATCCATATAAAGTGCCATGCGCTCCATTACATATGGCAGCTGATTTTCGAAAAAGTCCTTTTTATCCTTTGCGCGTTTTGCAATATTTCCAAGGATCAGACGGCACAGCGTATAGGAACCGCCGCCTAACAAAAGACCATTGTAGCAGCTGGCAATGACGTAATTCTCACCGAGTTCTTTTTTGAACATCTTATGATTTGCAAAGCTCGGCTTCGCCGTCTTAAGTGCTGTTTTCACACACTCAATACCAAAATCATCTGGTGTGATATCAGTATCATATTTCATCGTAATATTTGGAACTGCATCTAAAAGTTCACGCTCTACCTCTAAAATCAAGCGTCCTGCTCTGGTAGCCTTTGGTCCGATGTCCGCATGGGAGAAGGAATCGAGAACGGTGCGGTCGATATGGGTAAAGAACAGCTTAAACAGCTTCTTTGCCTGTGCCTCGTCCACATCATCCATAAATGGCTCAAGCAGCTCATCAAGATTTCCAAGATATACTGGATAATTTGTGACACTTGGAACATTCTTATAAAAGATTAAAAGAGAATTTAATGCCTCATAAATATCCTTTGGCGGGTCAAGCTGTAAGAACTTACTTCCTTCTCTCATAAACTTTGCATAGTCAGGCACAATATATCTCGGTCTTACCGGTGCATGACCCTCAAACAGATCACAGATACACTGCTTTCCCTCAACCGGCTCAAGAAGCTCTTCAAGTCCGTCTGGAAGATCCAGTACCTCAAGCAAAGAGTCTGCCTGTCCTGCAAGGTTAGTCAGCTTCTGCTCATGTGTCAGCTTACGGCTTGTGATAATATTTAATATTTCTTGTCTTGTGTTTTCCACACGTTCCATTGATATTGGTCTCAAATTCGCACCATCCTTTCTTAAGCTTACTTAAATTGGTACAACACTTTAATACAGCCTGCTTTTGTTGCCGCATTAAAGTGTTGTTATATTTCAGAGTTTAGTATTAAACGCTACTTTCTCATTTATATTCTATACTGTTTTTTGCTTTTAGTAAAGAGTTTTTCAAGAAAAAAAGAACCGCCGCGGCGAGACCGTGACGATTCTTCTCTATTCTCATTCTACGTAAAGCACATTCACCTTGGGGCTTTCGCTTAGGTAACATTGCCTCCCATTACAGCACCTTTGAGAGGAACTCGCGCGCACGCTGCGTTTTCGGATTTGCAAAAAACTCCTTAGGATCACCACTCTCTAAAATACGGCCATCATCCATAAAGATAACACGATTTGCAACTTCTCTTGCAAAACCCATCTCATGGGTGACAACGATCATTGTCATGCCTTCTGCAGCAACGCTCTTCATAAGATCTAGTACCTCTCCTACCATCTCCGGATCAAGCGCACTTGTTGGCTCGTCAAATAAAATTACATCCGGATTCATGGCAAGTGCGCGCACAATTGCGACACGCTGTTTTTGACCACCAGAAAGTGTAGATGGATACACATCTGCCTTGGATTCAAGACCGATGCGCTTTAAAAGCTCCATTGCCTCGTTTTTTACTTCCTCGTGGATCTGCTTTTTGCTCTTTCCTGTTTTCAGTTTTTTTGCTTCCTTACAGCGTACATACTCTGGTGCCAGCATAATATTTTCCAGTACTGTCTTGTTATTAAACAAATTAAAATGCTGAAATACCATACCCATATGACGGCGGTGAACGTTGATATCAACCTTCATATCGGCGATATCAACACCATTAAAAATGATCTTTCCTGATGTTGGATCTTCCATACAATTCAGGCATCGTAAGAATGTACTTTTTCCAGAACCAGAAGGGCCAATAACTGCAACAATATCACCCTTCTCTACTTTAAAGTTAATTCCCTTGAGAACCTCAAGATCATGAAAGTTTTTCTTCAAATCAATTACGTCTATCACTCTTCTTCAGGCTCCTTTCCATTAATTTAATACCAAGGCTGATCAAAAGTACAATCACAATGTAAATAAGTGCCATTACAAGATATGGTACCATAAACTCATAACTGTTTGTTCCGATATAGTTGAATGCAACATAAAGATCGGCGGCTCCGACGAAGCTGACAACAGATGTCTCCTTGACAAGTGCAATAAACTCATTTCCGAGTGTAGGCAAAATATTTTTTACAGCCTGTGGGATGACGATTTTGATCATAGTGACCGAAAAGCTAAGACCAACAGCTCGTCCTGCCTCCATCTGTCCCGGATCAACGGATTCAATACCAGCACGCATCATCTCTGACATATAAGCTCCGCTGTTTAAGCCAAAGACAAGCATGGATACCTGCACACCTGTCATACGAACTCCCATAAGTGGAAGCAATACATAATAGCAGACAAGAAGCTGCACAACTATTGGTGTTCCACGGAACAAGCCAACATAAAAACTGCAGATGCCATTTAGTACGCGCGGAAGACGCTTATACTTTGGCATTACTCTTACTGAAGCGATCAATGTTCCAATCAGCGCACCAACCAATAAACCTACTACCGCGATCATAACGGTATTCTGAAGGCCTTCAAGCACACGGACATATCCACGCTGCTCAACAAAAATTTCAATAAAACGGTCTATTTTACGACCAAAATCTCCCATCCTGTTACTCCTTACAGTGAATTAATTGCTGCAGTGATGCTTTCTGCCGGTGCTGCGTCAATAATAACATAATCCAGATTTCCATTCAGAAGATCCTGTACAGCTAAGGAACCATTCTTATATCCAACCAGAGTCATATCAAATCCTGCAAAGCCAAGATCTGCACTTCCCTCAACATAAAACTGAGCTGTTGTTCCATTCTGTGCACCAACCTTTGTCTTGCTGTCAAAGGTCTTAAAGATAGCTTCTACATCTTCCTTTGTCTTGCATGCATCAAATGTCGTATCATCTGCTGCAACGATCAGCTTCTGTGATGCATTATAGTAAGAATCAGTAAATGTTACCTGATCTTTTCTGCTCTCAGTAATAGTAAGTCCTGCCATTGCGATATCACACTTTTGCTGTCCAACAGCCAGACATACAGCATCAAAATCCATGTTCTGAATTACAAGCTCTTTGCCTAAATAATCAGCAAGAAGTGCTGCCATCTCCATATCGATACCACAGTAATCTTCGCCCTTCATATACTCAAATGGCTCAAAACCTGCATTAGTTGCTACGACTAACTGATCCTTAGACTCATCATATTCTGCAGACTTTACCATAACCGGCTCTCCATCGCCAAAGTAATGATTACAGATCTCATCAAATGTTCCGTCCTCCATGATCTTTGCGATGAACTCATTTGTCTTCTCTAACAGCTCTGGCTGCTCTTTATCTACGCCAAATGCATACTGCTCACTTGTCAGGTCAATATCAATAACGCGGACTTTTGCATTTTCATCTGCCTTTGCTTCTGTTTCCTTAGAAGCTGCCTCGCTAGATGCTTCCTCAGAAGCCTTTTCAGAAGAAACTTCCTCAGAAGAAGCCTCTTTTGAAGATACCTTTTCTGTCTCTTTTTCAGTCACAGCCTCGGTCTTCTTCTCGGTTGCTGCCTCAGTCTTCTTCTCGGTTGCTGCCTCTGTTGCCTTTGTTGAAGCTGCTGTAGTAGTTTTCTTATCACTGCTGTTTGAGCCACATCCTGCAAGCATTACTGCTGCTGCCATTGAAACTGCTGTCATTGATGCAAATATTTTTCTCATAATCTATTCTCCTCTTTTTGGCTGTTTATCGTTAATCACGATACCATCCAGCCGTAATTGCACACAGCAACTTATAAGTTACTGTGCAAAAAAGATGGCAGTGACCACGTCACTGCCACCTCGTTATGGCATTATCCACCAATTAGTCCAGCTCGTATACGTCGCCGTACTTTTCCTCGAACTCTTCCTGATTCTTTGGAACTACCAAATCACCAGCAATGATATCCTTCTTTGCATCCTCGATCTTCTCAAGAACATCCTTAGACAGGTTGTCTGTGGTCGGAGCGATATCAACACCGCCTGCTGCCAGGTCGTATGTCTCAACACCACCCTCAAGTGTTCCAAGAATAGTCTTCTTTGTTGCATCGTAGCAAGCGTTATCAACTCTCTTTAAAGCGGAAGTCAGGATAGTCTCAGGTGCCAGTGGGCTCTGGTCAGAGTCAACACCGATTGCCCAGATCTTATTTTCCTTGCATCCATCGATAACACCGATACCAGTACCACCTGCTGCATGGAATACTACATCTGCGCCCTTTGTTACCATGGTATTTACTGCAGTCTTTCCACCACTTGCATCACCGAAGTTGTTTGCATTGTACTGAAGGATAGTTGCATCTGGATTTGCATCAAGAACACCTGCACAGTAACCATAACCGAAGGAGTTCATTGTCTCATTTGCTGCTCCAGTAACGAAGCCTACGATATTGCTCTCGGTTGTATAGCCTGCTGCCAGACCTACTAAGTAGGAAGCCTGCTCCTGCTCAAACATCATACATGTTACATTATCCAGATCTGCATTAGAAGCATCATCAATGATAGCAAACTTCTGATCCGGGTAAAGCTCTGCTGCATCACGAACAGCATCAGCCATCATGTATCCAACACATACAATAAGATCATAATCCTCATCTAAGAAGCTCTCGATATTCGGAACATAATCTGCATCACCCTTAGACTCAATATACTTAACTTCACAGCCGAATGCCTCGCCTGCTCTCTGTAAGCCTTCCCATGCGGACTGGTTGAAGGAACCATCATTTACACCACCGACATCAGTAACCATACCGATCTTAAATCCAGTTCCATCGATATCTTCCTCAGTCTCTGCCTCGGTCTCTTCCTCTGAAGATGCTTCCTCAGACTCTGCCTCAGTTGCTTCCTCGCTGGATGCTTCTTCGCTAGATGCTTCCTCGGTTGCCTCTTCGCTAGATGCTTCTTCACTAGATGCTTCCTCTGAAGATGCCTCTTCACTAGATGCTTCCTCACTGGATGCTTCCTCGCTAGATGCTTCCTCTGAAGATACCTCTTCAATAGATACTTCCTCGTTAGATGCTTCCTCGGTCTTTGCCTCAGTTGCTACTTCGCTGGACTCTTCCTCTGTCTCTGCCTGTGCGGAAACGTCCTCACTGCTTGCCTCTTCAGAAGATGCCTCTTCGCTGGATGCTTCCTCGGTCTTTGCCTCGGTTGCTTCCTCGCTAGATGCTTCCTCAGTCTTTGCCTCAGTTGCTGCCTCTGTTTCTTTCTCAGTTACTGCTTCGGTTTCCTTCTCAGTAGCCTTCTCAGTCTTAGCCTCAGTAGTAGCTACTTCTGTTTTTTTCTCAGTAGCTGCCTCTGTCTTCTTCTCAGTAGCTGCCTCTGTCTTCTTCTCAGTTGCTGCTGTAGTTTTCTTTGTGTCAGTCTTGCCACAAGCAGCAAGAGATGCTGCCATAGAACCTGCCATCAAAACGGCAAAAAGTTGTTTCCTTCTCATCGTCGACTCCTCCTTATTAGATGCTGCGTTTTTTGATAACGCTCCGATTCTTGTCCATTGTAACACGTTGCTTTTGTGTCGTCAACAGTCACCTTACGTGTTTTTCTCAAAATTTCTTCTTTTATTTTACATTTGAAAGTAAAAATATTAAACCTGTGCTTGTGAAGACAGGTGCTGACGAATGCGATTTTTAATCATATCCATTGCTACCAGATTCATACCGCCCTCTAGCACAATAATGTCTGCATTCTTCTTACTCGGCTCTACAAATTCCTCGTGCATTGGCTTTACCGTATTCATATACTGTGAAATCACAGACTCTAATGAACGCGCACGCTCAATTACATCACGCTGGATTCTTCTGATAATACGAATATCAGCATCTGTATCAACGAAAATCTTAATATCCATTTCCTTGCACAGCTCTTTGTTTTCAAAAATCAGAATTCCCTCAACAATAATCACATTTGTCGGGTAAATCACCTGAAAATTACGGCTTCTGTTGTGAACTGTGTAATCATAAATCGGACAGTTGATTGGCTCACCTTTTTTTAACTGACGCAGATGCTGCAGCATAAGATCGGTGTCAAATGCATTAGGATGATCATAATTTAAATGTGTTCTTTCCTCATACGTCATTTCATCGTGTGCCTTATAATAATCATCATGCTTAAGCACAGTAATCTGATCGCCAAAATGATTTACAAGCTGTTTTGTAAGTGTCGACTTTCCGCTGCCTGTTCCTCCTGCAATTCCGATTACCAGGATATTGTTATTACTCATTTGCTTTATCCTTTCTTATTATGTCTCGTAGTGCTTCTACTGCTGTTGTAATTGCAAGCTCCGTGTCATGAACAACTGGATTTTCCATGTTCAGCTTTGCACGCTCCTGATTTGCCACAACCAAAAAGATAGATCCAACGCGCACGCGAAGATAATTTCCAACAACAAATAATGCCGCTGATTCCATCTCAGATGCAAGGCATCCTAAGCGTTTCCATGCTTCCCACTTATTTAAAAGCTCATAGCTGACAGGCTTTGTCTCTGGCTCATGCTGTCCATAAAATGCATCCTTACACTGAACAACACCTACATGATATGGATATTTTCCCTTTTCTGCTGCCTGTACAAGTGCCTGCACCATATGAAAATCAGCAACTGCCGGATATTCAATTGGTGCATATTCACGGCTTGTCCCTTCCATACGAATTGCGCCTGTTGCAATTACTAAATCACCGCTTTTTACAGGAATCTGCATGCCTCCGCATGTTCCGACACGAATAAATGTATCGGCTCC
>OLVO01003511.1_pt1 | contig 12823 bp, 9 predicted proteins | sample 1672571 | NCBI WGS metagenome assembly OLVO01 (sample SAMEA3136700, study PRJEB25190) | human gut metagenome | biome: human gut; feature: human-associated habitat; material: faeces | place: Austria | collected 2013 | reverse complement strand
GAGCGGGAAGAATATATGAAACTTGCAAAGGAGAAAGTGAGTGCTTTGCCGGATACAAAGAACTTCAAATCTGCTTCAATTATTGAGACAGAACCATACGGTTATCTTGATCAGCCAAATTTTTTAAATGGCTGTGCATGCCTTCGTACCTGGTTAGAGCCATTTGCACTTTTAGATGTGCTCCAGAGCATTGAAGCAAAAGCAGGACGTGAGCGCAAAATACACTGGGGACCAAGAACCTTAGACTTAGATCTTCTTTTTTATGATGATCAGGTTCTCGGAACGAAGAGACTGATTGTACCGCATCCAGAGATTGAAAAGAGAAGTTTTGTGTTAGTGCCGATGGCACAGATTGCACCGTGGCTTCGTCATCCGGTAAGCAAAAGTACGATCAAACAGCTGCTTGAAGAATTGAACGCAGAGCAGTAAATGAGAAGCGTAATGCTTGCAAAATAGCACGAACAAAAATACAGGTTATAAGTGAGGAATAAAAAATATATGTTAGATTTATCAGAATCCAGAGCACAGATTGATGTGATAGATAAAGAAATCACACGCCTGTTTCAGAAACGAATTGATGTCTGCAGGGATGTAGCTGCATACAAGATACAGAATAATAAAAAGGTGCTTGATAAAACAAGAGAAAACCAGAAGCTAGAAGCTTTGTCAAAGCTTGCAGAAGATGGTTTTAAAGAACATGGCATCTGTGATTTGTTTACGCAGGTTATGGCAATTTGCCGTAAGCGTCAGTATCAGATCATGAAGGAAGAAGGCGTTGCTCAGCCAGTTCCATTTGAATGTGTGGATGAGATTGACAAAACAAATGCAACTGTCGTATTTCAGGGAGTAGAAGGAGCATACAGCCATGCTGCTTCTATGGCATATTTTGGAGACTTGGCAACATATTTTCATGTGCCAAACTTCGAGGAAGTCATGAAGGCAGTTGCAAATAAAGAAGCTGATTTTGGCGTGCTTCCGCTTGAAAATTCAAGCGCCGGACAGGTTGGTGATGTTTATGATCTGTTGACACGTTACGACAATACTATTGTGGGCGAGTATTATCTTCCGGTACGTCATTGTCTGCTCGGATTAAAGGGTGCAGAAATAGATAAGATTCAGACAGTTTACTCTCATCCTCAGGGACTTATGCAGTGTGGAAAATTTTTAAATGAGCATTCATCCTGGCAGCAGATCAGTCAGGCAAATACGGCAATGGCTGCACAGAAGGTCATTAAGGAAAATAATCCAAAGACAGCGGCAATAGCAAGCGAAACAGCGGCAAAGCTGTATGGATTAGAGATTCTTGAGGAAGGAATCAATGACAACAAGACTAATACAACAAGATTTATTATTGTAAGCAGAAAAAAATGCTACCGCAGGGATGCATCAAAGATTTCTATCATGTTTGAGATTCCTCATGAGAGCGGAAGTTTGTACACGATTTTGTCTCATATGATTTACAACGATTTGAATATGACAAAAATCGAATCAAGACCGATTCCAGAGCAGCCATTTGAGTATCGCTTCTTTGTTGACTTCGAAGGAAATCTTGCCGACGCAGCTGTAGAAAATGCGATTCTTGGCATCAAAGAAGAGGCTGCGCGCTTGAAAATCTTAGGAAATTATTAATACTAGGGTTAAAAGCTCACAAGCCGATCGTGCTTGCACGAAAAGGATTGTGAGTTTGGTAAGTATTAGTTAACATTATAGAGGAAAATGACATGAACAGATTATTATTATACAGAAACTTTGAACATGAAGATCTGGTTTACCAGATGAGAACATTGGCAAAGAAGGCACAGATTGATGCACTTACAGAGGATGATTTAGAATGCTATGAGAACTGCATCCATCAGATGATCGAGATGGCAGCAGCCTATGGACTGCAGGAAAATCTGTGGCACAGCGTACTTGCCTGTATACTGGCAAATGCAGAAAATGCGTTTTCTAAGGCATGTGAGAAAAAGGGTCTTCCGCAGGGAACATTATCAAAGCTTGTTCTTCCAGATATTTCATTTTGGAAAGAAATGTTTGCAGTAAGCCTTGAAGATTTAGACCGTGCATTTGGATGCAGCTTGGCATCTCTTTTGGAGAATTATGTAAACTCTAATACAAATGGTCATGTATTCAACAAGCGTATTCGCGACAGCATCACAGAGCTTGGAAAAAAGCTTGGTGCGTGTGACAGTGAGGAAGATTTTTTAAATACGCTGACAGACTTTTATCGCGATTATGGTGTTGGAAAGCTTGGTCTTCATAAGGCATTTCGTATCGGTCAGGATAAGGATGGAGAGCCAATCATCGAGCCAATCACATGTACTGAGCATGTGCATTTAGATGATCTTGTGGGTTACGAGCGTCAGAAGAAAAAGTTAGTTGATAATACACTTAGTTTTGTTAATGGACAGGCAGCAAACAATTGCCTTCTGTTTGGTGATGCCGGAACAGGAAAATCTTCCAGCATAAAGGCAATCATGAACGAGTTTTATTCTAAGGGACTTCGTCTGATCGAGGTGTATAAGCATCAGTTCAAAGATTTGCCAAAGATTATTTCTCAGATTAAAAGCCGCAATTATAAATTCATCATTTATATGGATGATTTGTCATTTGAGGAGTTCGAGATAGAGTACAAATATTTAAAGGCTGTTATCGAGGGCGGTCTTGAGACAAAACCAGATAATGTGCTGATTTATGCGACAAGTAATCGCCGTCATTTAATTAAGGAAAGCTTTGATGATGTAAAGGACTACAAGCCAGAGCTTCATTCTTCAGATACAGTGCAGGAAAAGCTGTCTTTGGTGGCACGTTTTGGCGTAACAATCTATTATGGTGCACCAGAAAAGCAGGAGTACGATGATATTGTAATTCAGCTGGCACAGAAGGCAGGTATCGAGATGGATACCGATCAGCTGTTGCTTGAAGCTGGCAGATGGGAATTGAATCACGGCGGCAGAAGCGGAAGGTGTGCACAGCAGTTTATTATTTACCTGCTTGGTCAGAAGGCGCTAGAGAAGAACTAAATTTAAAAAATGTATAAAAAAAAATATAGAAATGTAGAAAGGACGTGAAATTATGGCAGCAGTGCGTATGGCAGTAATGGAGATCGGGGCACAGGACGTGATTATGAAAGTGTACGAGATTGCTCCTAGAAAGGGAATGCAGGTGATTGACAGCCTGCGCCGAATGGTTCCGGTAGGAAAAGATACATATTCAGAGGGGCGAATCAGTACACAGGTCTTAGAACAGATCTGTAATGCTTTTATTCATTTTAAGCAGACACTGGCTGAGTATGGAATAACAGAGTATTATGCACTTGCAAACAGTGCCGTGCGTGAGGCAAAAAACTGTGCAATGGTCGTGGATCAGATCGAGGTGCGCACAGGAATCCGCGTGCGAGTGCTTAGTAATTCCGAGCAGCGTTATGTAAGAATTAAGGGTGTAATTGCAAGAGAAAATGATTTCAAGCTTCCAGAAAAAGGAACAGCTATGGTTGATATTGGTGCAGGAAGCTTACAGATTTCTATCTATGAGAAAAAAGCTCTTGCAACTACACAGAACATTCGTCTTGGAATGGCAAAGATTGGTGAGATGTTCTCTGCATTTTCATGGGAATATCCTGTTGTGGAGCTTGTGTTAAAGGAAATGATCGACAATGATGTGCAGACCTTTGAGAAAATGTTCTTAAAGGATCACACGATTCGTAGTCTGATTCTTGTCGGTGATACACTTATTTCCCAGATCAGAAAGGTGCTTGAGCATACTGGAGATCCAGGCATCACCGCCGAGGATATCAGAAACTTGTACTCACAGATTCGTGGAAAATCAACAAGTGAGATTAGTCAGATGCTTGATATGCCGTTTGAGTATGCAGCGATGGTGCTTCCTGTTATGATTCTGGCGCAGACACTTCTTGATGCAAGTCAGGCAGAGAGAATCTGGATTCCGCAGTCTGATCTTTGTGACGGTTATGCAATCGATTACATGGAAAAGCATAAGCTTGGACGCATCACCTACAATTTCGAAGAAGATATAATTGCATCTGCAAAGACAATCTGCAAGCGCTACAAAGGAAATCAGGCTCATGCAGAATATCTTGAGCAGATGGCAGGCAGGTTTTTTGATCTGCTGCAAAAATATCATGGTCTTGGAGAGCGTGAGCGTCTGCTTCTTCGTCTGGCTGCCATTTTACATGACTGTGGAAAATTTATAAGTATGAGTGCACCAGGCGAGTGTGCATATCAAATTATTATGTCTACAGAAATTCTTGGAATTTCTCATATGGAGCGTGAGATGGTTGCAAGCATTGTCCGCTACAACACAATGGAGCTTCCAAATTTCAGTGAATTTGATGGAAAGCTTGGCAATGACGAATATTTGATTGTTATGAAATTAGCAGCTATCTTAAGAGTATGCAATGCGCTTGATAGAAGCCACCGCCAGAAATTCGCCGATATGAGGCTTACGATTAAAGACTCAAATATCGTGATCACGACAGCTTATCCAGATAACATTACGCTCGAGAAAAAGACATTGCAGGATAAGCAGGATTTCTTTGAGGAAGTATACGGACTTGGATTTGAAATTAAGCAGAAGAAAAAGAAATAAAAGAATAGAAAAATAGAAAGGCAGGTTGGCAAGATGGATTTTGAAAATAGTCAATATTATACAAACAGAGAATTAAGCTGGATTCAGTTCAACTATCGTGTGCTGGAAGAGGCAAGGGACAAGAGTAATCCCTTGTTTGAGCGCCTCAAATTCTTAAGCATCACCTCATCAAATCTTGATGAATTTTTCATGGTGCGTGTGGCATCCTTAAAGGATATGGTAAATGCAGGCTACAAAAAGCCAGACATTGCAGGCATGACACCAAAGGAGCAGCTTTCCGCTATCAGCGAAGCACTTCATGAATTTACTCAGACACAATATTCAACATATAACAGAAGTCTTTTGCCGCTGTTGGCAAAGGAGCATATCACCGTGTTAACCTCATTTGAACAGATGAACGATGAGGAAGCATCATTTGCAGACAATTTCTTTATGGAAAAGGTGTATCCTGTTTTAACACCTATGGCTGTAGATGCATCAAGACCATTTCCGTTAATCAGAAATAAGTCATTAAATATTGCTGCACTCATTAAGACAAAGAATCAAAACGAGGAGGATAATGAGCCAGAGCTTGAGTTTGCTACGGTTCAGGTGCCGTCCGTGATGGGACGAATTGTGCAGCTGCCATGCACAGAGGGTGTAAAGCTGATTCTTCTTGAAGAGATCATCCGCAGAAATATCAGTAAGCTGTTTTTAAATTATGATGTCATAAGCACTGCTGCCTATCGTATTGAAAGAAACGCAGATCTTAGCATAGACGAGGAGGAGGCAGAGGATCTTCTTCAGGAGATTGAAAAGCAGTTAAAGCAGCGCCAGTGGGGCGAGGCAATCAAGCTTGAGGTCAGTGAGGAGATTGATAAATATCTGCTCAAGTATCTTAAAAAAGAGCTGGCAATTTCCGATGAGGAAATTTATAAGATACAAGGACCGCTTGATCTGACATTTTTAATGAAGCTTTATGGAATGGAAGGCTTTGATGCATTCAAGCAGCCAAAGTATAAGCCGCAGAGATGTCCACAGATCGACCCAGAGCTGTCTATCTTTGACAATATTAAAAAAGGTGATATTTTCCTGCATCATCCATACATTACATTTGACCCTGTTGTAAACTTTATTAAAGAAGCAGCAGTTGATCCAAAGGTATTGGCGATCAAACAGACATTGTACCGTGTCAGCGGTAATTCACCAATCGTTGCAGCACTTGCAAAGGCAGCAGAAAATGGCAAGCAGGTAACAGTTCTTGTCGAGCTAAAGGCACGTTTTGATGAGGAACACAATATTGTATGGGCAAAGATGCTTGAGAAAGCAGGCTGCCATGTAATTTATGGTCTGCGCGGCTTAAAGACGCACAGTAAGATTACACTGGTTGTGCGTGATGAGGAAGATGGAATCTGCCGTTATGTACATTTGGGAACTGGAAATTATAACGATGCGACTGCAAAGCTTTACACTGACTGCGGCATCATGACATGCAACCGCATGATCGGTGAGGATGCGACTGCTGTATTTAACATGCTGTCTGGTTATTCAGAGCCAGAGTCATGGAACCAGCTTGCTGTAGCACCGCTGTGGCTAAGAGGAAAGTTTTTGTCATGGATTAAAAGAGAAACTGAGTTTGCAAAGAGCGGCCGTCCGGCATATATCATTGCTAAGATGAACTCCCTTTGTGATAAAGGCATCATTGCCGCACTTTATGAGGCATCAGCAGCCGGTGTTCAGATTGATCTAATCATTCGTGGTATCTGCTGTGTAAAGACTGGTATACCAGGAGTCAGTGAAAATATCCGCGTGCGCTCTATAGTAGGAACCTTCCTTGAGCACAGCCGTATTTTCTGTTTTGGAAATGGCGGAAATGAAGAAATTTATATGGGAAGTGCGGACTGGATGCCAAGAAACCTTGACAGAAGAGTGGAGATTACATTCCCAGTGCTTGATCCATCTGTACGTGCAAAGGTGCGTCACATCTTAGAGGTTGAGCTTGAGGATACTGTGCGTGTAAGAATTATGAAGATGGACGAGAGCGGTCAGTATGAGCGCATAGATAAGAGAGGAAAAGTGCTTGTGGACTCTCAGGAAGTGTTCTGCAATGAGGCAGAGGAGCAGGCTTTTAGGGAAGATGAAGGTTTGCAGCAGCAGCGCGTATTCGAGCCGCTTACAGCAGAGGATGCGCAGGACTAAAAAAGTGCTCTGTCGTTTGAGTGCGGCAGCGGCAAAGTGAAACGGAGAAAAACATGGATCAAATTAATATATTAGTAACAGATGACGAGAGAGAAATTGCTGATCTTCTTGAAATCTATCTTGTCAGCGACGGATATCATGTCTGGAAGGCATATAGTGCAAAAGAAGGCCTTCAGATTTTACAGGAGCAGGATATTCAGCTGGCTATTTTAGACATTATGATGCCGGAGATGGACGGCATCGAGATGTGCAGACAGATTAGAAAATTCAGCAACATTCCAGTTATCTTTTTAAGTGCCAAGTCAGCAGATCTTGACAAAATTCTTGGACTTGGCTGCGGAGCAGATGACTACGTGACAAAGCCGTTTAGCCCATTAGAGCTTACTGCAAGAGTAAAGTCACAGCTTCGCCGTTATACGGAGTTTAATCCAGACGGCGTACAAAAAAAGGACGCAAGTGAAATCATTTCAATACGAGGTGTTGTAATCAACCGCACAACACACGTTGTTACTGTAGATGGTGAGGAAATCAAGCTGACACCGCTTGAATTTGATATTCTTTGTCTGTTGGCACAAAACCCAGGCAAGGTGTTCAGCACAGACGAAATCTTTAAAAATGTCTGGAATGAAACTGTTTACGAGGCAAATAATACCGTTATGGTACATATCCGCCGTCTTCGTACAAAAATTAAGGACGATAAGCGTGAGGATAAGATCATAACAACCGTATGGGGAGTTGGATACAAAATTGACCAGTAAAAATAAAGTGAAATATAGAGGCAGTCTGCTGCTTAACACTGTGTTAAGTGCAGCTGCCGCGCTGGCGGCTGAGGTCGCACTTTTGCTAAACAGCAAGCTGGCCGACGTGATTTTGTGTCAGTTCGGTTTTCAGGGGAGCGTCGCCAGTTTGTCAGGTGAGTATAACGCGCCCCTGATTTTTGTTTATCTGCTTATTGGCATATGCGTGTTTGCTTTTGTGTTTGGTATGCTTCAGCATAGAACACTCAAATATACAAGAAAGATTTCAGCGTCTCTTCAGGAGATTTCAGAAGGACATTTTAATACGCGCATTCCAGTGCGAGGCGATAATGAGCTGTCAGATATTGCAATGCAGGTCAATCATATGGCAGAGGAGATCGAGCAGCTTCTTGAAAAGGAAAAGCAGGCGGAGGAGACAAAAAACGAGCTGATCACCAATATTGCACATGATCTGCGAACACCGCTCACCTCTATTTTAGGATATCTTGATATTCTTTCCACGAGAAAGGATCTTCCAGAAGAGACGCGCCAAAATTATATCAGGATTGCTCACGACAAGGCAAAGCATCTGCAGCAGATGATAGAAGATTTGTTTGGCTTTACTAAGCTTAGCTACAGTAAGCAGACTACAAATATGCAGCCAATCGATATAATCACACTTTTAGCGCAGCTTCTGGATGAATTTTATCCGGTATTTGAGAATAATGAGATGGATTACGAGTACCATCCTGACGTGCAAAATTTTGTGATTCAGGGTGATGCCACGCTTCTTGTGCGCCTTTTTGACAACTTGATTAACAATGCAATCAAGTATGGAAAAGAGGGAAAGCTTCTGATTGTAAAGACGAGAACACAAAAAGAAACAATCACAGTTGATATCATTAATTTTGGAAAGGTAATTCCACAAAAAGATTTAGACCGCGTATTTGAAAAGTTTTACCGTGCTGAAAGCTCAAGAAATTCCGCTACAGGAGGAACAGGTCTTGGTCTTGCGATTGCAGCAAATGTGGCGCGTATACACGGAGGTTCAATTGCTGCAAAAAGCAGTCTTGAGGGAACTGTTTTTAGTGTGATGCTGCCAAGCACACATGAAGAAAATATCGAAGATGACAATCACGCTAAGCAGGAGGTGTCAGATGAGAGCTAAAAATGCCCACCGTATAGCAGCTTTGTTAATGCTTTTGACAATTACACTATGCCTGCTTACAGCAGCTGGCTGTAAAAATGCTTCAAAACGCACGTACCGCGCCTATTCAGGAACAGTTAGTGTAAGTCTTGGTCTTGGAAGAGAAGGGATTCTTGTGGAGGAACATCCTTTTCCAGTTACGGTGCATGTTGATGGAGATTATGCAAAAGAGGGAAGCTCATGTGTTCTGACAGTGCCGACAAATGCAAGTGATTACTATGCATACAGAATGCCGCTGTCAGAGGAAAGTGAACAGACGATCTCATTTATTGTCCCGGCAGCAAAATACAGCAGTCAGATTACAATAGAACTTCTTGACAGTGATGAGCGTGTCATTTACAGCAGAACATGCACATATCAGGCATACGATGAATGGCAGAATATGATTTTGGCAGGTCATATGGGAAAACAGACAGATACTGTATCATGGCCAGAACAAATCAAAAGAAGTGATCTTGGCACAACAGTTTCAGTACGAACTGTCACACTCACAGAAGACAACTTGTATACAGAAAAAGAGGGCTACGGCATGCTCGATTTTTTATCGGTTGATGTTGCTTATTTTGAAGAACTTGGCAGTGATATGCAGAAAGCATTGCTAGATTGGGTAAAAGAGGGAGGTACGCTTGTATTTGAGGGAAGCGGCGGATGGACGGCGCTCCAGAAAATGAACATAAGCGGATTTGGCAGCTCAAAAACTTTTAGTGCAGGCAGTAACCAAAAGCTGCTTTATCGAAGTCTTGGAGATGGAAGCGTATGGTTTCTTGGAAAAACACTCAGCCAGACTGTGTCACGTCTTACAGATGAAAGAAAGTCACAGTTTATTATGACATTAAGCAAAGGAGCAAGCGGAAGCTACTCAGAAGATTTTAGCTCGCTTAGTGTTTACGAAAACTCATCATTGCTTTACAGACTCAGGACACATAAATCATCTGCTGAGACACCAAAGGTATGGATGTATGTAGCTATTTTAATTTTATATCTGGCAGTTGGCATTCCTGGAATTTATCTTTTGATGCGCAAGAAAAAAAGAATACGCTGGTTTCGCCCGCTTGTCTGTCTGCTTGCTGCATGTTTTTCAATTTTGATATTCATAGTAGGAACAAGCACGCGTTATTCACAGCCATTTATTCGCAGTCTTACTGTATTATCTGATGAGAACAGCAGAGAAAATGAGAATAGTGAAAAAATCTATACAAGCATTCAGGCACCGTTTAACAGCAGATATGAGGTAAGCATTAATCCAGCATACCATGTTACATCACTTATGGAAGAGTATTATTGGGGAAGCGGCACACAAAACGGCACTGTCAATGCAAAGCGCGTCGTGTCGTTTAATTTTTCTAAAGAGCAGACGCTTTTGTCTTTGGAAAATCTGACAGCCTTTTCCTCACGTTGTTTTGCACTTGAAAATAATATTTCAGATATCGGAACTGTTACAGGCACAGTTGAAGAAAATGCATCGGGAGTTTCTGGAACACTTGTAAATAATACTGAATACGAACTTATATCGTCTGTAGTAAATACAGGAAATGAGCTTGCGCTGATCGAGCACTGGAAGCCAGGGGAGACAATTGATTTAGAGGCAGAACAGCAAAATGGACGTGTTCATATGATGACAAAAGATCAGTTTTCAGAGGGTGCATATAAAAACCGCGGTCAGTGGATTGGAAAGCTTGCTGATTACTATGAGTACTATTTGTATACAAAAAAAGAACAGGTATATGTTATGGCACAGATTGATTATACGCCGGCTATACAGCAGTATACAGATTACCCTGTAGAAAATGATACCATTATTTGTTTGTCTGTCACACAGAACTGACGGATGTAACATGATAACTATGAGATAGGAGGCATGTATGCTGTCTGTAAATCAGCTTACATTTAAGGTAAAAAATAAGACTTTGATCGACGAGCTTACGCTAAACGTTACGCCGGGCAGCTTTTATGCGCTTCTTGGCAGAAAAGGGTCAGGTAAGACAACACTTCTTCGTCTTTGTTCTGGTCTTTTAGAGCCGCAAAGCGGAAATATTTACATTAATGGGATGGATGTGTCAAAACGAGAAAATAAGAAAAATATTCTTCGTATTCTGGGCTATATGGGATCGCAGGATGGTTATTTTCCGCGTCTTCAGGTAATGGAGTATCTCGAAGTGTATGCACATGCGCAGGGACTTTATGGTTTGGCTGCGAGAGAGCGCTGCATGGAGGTGCTTCAGATGGGGCATCTTGAGCGAAGAGCAGAGCAGCTTGTGGAGGAGCAGTCTGCTAGTGTCAGAAGAGAACTTTCCTTTTTGCGGGCGATTCTTCATCGTCCGCGCCTGCTGCTTCTTGATGATCCATTTAATGGGATGGAGAGTGCACAAAAGCTTGCGATGGAGGAATTGTTTGCTATTCTTGCAGAGGATGAGGTAACTGTCTTAATGGCATCGCAGTCACTTCCAGATGCAGCGCATCTTTGCGGTGAGATCGGTATTATTGAGAAGGGACGCATTATAAGTGAAGGAAATCTGTCAGATATTCTTCGTCAGGCAAGAAGCGAGGCACTTTTATATCTTCGTGTCTGTGAAGCGCCTGAGGCAGCTGTTGCCATTTTGCGAAAGGAAGCGCTTGTGCGCACGATTTCAAGAGATGGTAATTTTATCGTCATGCATTTTGCCGGAGGCATCAAAGACGAAGCTGCACTTTTAAAAAAACTTATAGAAAGCAATGTAAAGGTATACTCATTTAGCCGTGGGCAGAGCAGTCTGGAAAATCTGTTAGAGCGTGAAATTTCAGGCGGAAAGGGGAGAAGATGAGCAAATTTCATAATCCAATATATGAAAAGGATCGTTGGGCAGCAAACCGCAGCAAGGCATTTCTAATTGCTGTTCTTTCTGTTAACAGTGTGATTACTGTTATAGCAATAGTTGTATTCATGAACATGGTAAGCTACATGAAGACGAGCAGTGAAAATGATTATGCCGCACTGCTTCAGCTATATCTTACGCTTGCGATGGCAGAATGTTTGATGATCGTTTTTATCGCCCCGGCACTTGCAGGAACTGGCATCAGTCAGGAGCGCGAAAATGGAAATCTGGAGCTGTTTTTATCGACGGGTGTTTCGCCATGGCAGGTAATTTTAGGAAAGCTTGTTTCTTGCATGAATATGATGTTTGTGATTATTGTGACATCACTTCCAGTTTTTTCACTTGTATTTGTGTACGGTGGTGTTCAGATGCGCGATCTTATTGCAATGACCAGCGTGCTTCTTGTTGTTGCACTTGAGATTTGTTCGCTCTCAATTCTCTGCTCAGCAGGTGCAAATCGTTCAGTCTACGCAGCACTTTCTGCCTATGCATCAAATCTGATTTTGATTGGAGGAACATTATTTGTTCATCTTGCACCGAGCCTTTTGTACAGCTCATCAGCCTATGGAGATCAGTTGGGAAGTCCTGTATCCTGGTATCATTATCTGCTTCTTACTAATCCAGTTGTCACATTTTATGGTGTATTAAATTACCAGGCGGGAAGCCGTAGTGCAATTTTTGATATGATTAATTACATGGGAAATTATAAACAAAACTGGGTTACGCAGCATTGGCTGCCCGTAAGCTTATTAGTACAGGCAGCCATTGTAGCATTTGAGTTATTATATGCCGTTCATATCTTATACAGTAAGCGAAGAGGCAACTATCGCGAAATCCGATTAAGATAAGAATCAGAAATACTTCTGAGCTGGTCGATTGTTTCTTTTAATATTGAAACAACTAAGTCCAGCTCTTTTTTTGTTGTGTTTCGTCCAAGTGTCAGACGAAGCGAAGCATGTGCAAGCTCATCAGACAATCCGATTGCAGTCAGTACATGGGACGGCTCCGCAGATGAAGAGGCACAAGCAGAGCCAGATGATGCACAGATACCTTGCGCGTCAAGCATCATAAGAAGGGAACTGCCCTCGACATATTCGAATGAAAAGTTTGCATTGCCGGGAAGACGATTTTGGTGACTGCCATTTAACTGACAAAATGGAATTTCATGCAGTACCCGTTGAATCAGATAATTGCGAAGGGCAATTTTAATACCAACGGCTATGCTCTGCTGGACAATAAGGGCG
>OLVO01003494.1_pt1 | contig 12881 bp, 9 predicted proteins | sample 1672571 | NCBI WGS metagenome assembly OLVO01 (sample SAMEA3136700, study PRJEB25190) | human gut metagenome | biome: human gut; feature: human-associated habitat; material: faeces | place: Austria | collected 2013 | reverse complement strand
TGCGTTGACAGCTCCCCTCTAGGGGAGCCTAAAAAGCCTCTCCTTGAGGAGAGGTAGCACGAAGTGACGGAGTGGCGGTATTTATCACCCATTAACAAAACCGCCTATATTCCATATTATATTAATATAAAAAAGAAAGGAATGATATTTATGGAATATAACAGAGCGAATGCGGTTGCATATGCGAAAAAGTGGGCATACGGAAGAAATCCGAAATACTATGATTTTTCTGATTTGGGCGGTGATTGTACAAACTTTGCGTCACAGTGCATATATGCCGGCAGCGGCGTTATGAACTACACGCCGACATACGGTTGGTACTACATTTCTGTAAACAACAGAGCGCCGGCATGGACAGGAGTTGACGAGTTATACAGATTTTTAACCACCAACCGCGGTGCAGGACCGAGAGCGATATTAACCGATTTATCACAAATTCAAAACGGCGACATTATTCAGCTGCAATTTACCGACAAAGAAAGATTTGACCATTCTCCGGTTGTGGTTGACGCAGGAAACAGAACACCGCAGTCAATTCTTGTTGCGGCACATTCGTATGATGCGGATTGCAGACCGCTGTCGTCATACCGATATATAAAGATACGTCCGTTACATATTACGAATGTAGGCGAGTGAAAATATTAATATTAATGCACATTTTTCATTGAATATTTTTAGAAAAAGTGATAAAATAAAAAGGATATTGATTTTTCACAAAAGAGGTGTTTTATATTGAAAAAACTATTTCCGTTTCTGAAACCGTACAGGCTTCAGCTTACAGTCGGACCGTTTTTTAAATTGTCCGAGGCGGTGTTGGAGTTGCTAATTCCGACTCTTATGGCTTTGCTGATTGATAACGGAGTTAACATGGGTAACAGAAGTTATATTATTAAAATGGGTATATTAATGCTTGTCATTGCGACATTCGGTGTAATATTTGCGTTTATATGTCAGTATAGTGCATCTATTGCGTCACAGGGATTCGGTACAGATGTGCGTAATGCGATGTTCAAAAAAATCGGTACACTGTCATTCGCACAGCTTGATAAGTTTGGTACGCCGTCACTTATAAACAGAATTACAGGTGACGTTACTCAACTTCAATCGGCGGTTGCAATGCTTATACGTCTTGTAATCCGTGCGCCGTTTCTGTGCGTCGGCGGACTGGTTATGGCGATTATGATTGACTTAAAGCTGTCGATTATATTTATGATTGTCATACCGCTGTTTATACTCGTACTTTTCCTTGTAATGTTCAAGGCAGTACCGCTTTATAAATCTGTTCAGAAAAAGCTTGACTCGCTTACTTTGGTACTTCGTGAAAATCTTTCCGGTGTGCGTGTAATTCGTGCGTTTGCAGGCGTAAAACGTGAAAAAGAAAGATTTAACGACAGAAATACAGATTACGCAAATACAGCTATAAGAGTCGGTAAAATTGCCGCACTTACCAATCCGCTTACTACTATTATAATGAATCTTGCGGCTATTGCGGTTATTTATTTCGGCGGTATTCGTGTAAACACAGGTCATCTTTCACAGGGTGAAGTTATCGCGTTTATCAACTACATTACGCAAATTCTAAACGCTATGATAGTCGTTGCAAACCTTGTTGTTTTGTACACAAAGGCATATGCGTCGGCTTTGCGTGTGGGGGAAGTTCTTGAAACAGAGCCTCTTATTGAATACGGCGAAAAGAATACCACTCAAAACGGTGAAAATGCGGTTGAATTTAAAAACGTATCATTGACATATACAGGCAGTAAAGTACCGTCTGTCGATAATATTAATTTGACGATTAAAAAGGGTGAAACAATCGGTATTATCGGCGGTACAGGTTCCGGTAAGAGTACGCTTATAAGCCTTATACCGCGTTTTTATGACGCGACAAAGGGTGAAGTGCTTATTGACGGCGTGGATATAAAGAAATACGATGAGGACACGCTTAGAAAGACTGTTGCGGTTGTACAGCAGAGAGCGGCACTTTTCTCGGGTACAATAGCGGACAATCTTCATATGGCAAAGGCAGACGCAACGTTGGAAGAAATGCGTCGTGCGGCTGATACGGCACAAGCAACCGAATTTATCGACAGATTAGAAAAAGGCTTTGATACATTCGTTTCACAAGGCGGTAACAACCTTTCCGGTGGTCAAAAACAGCGTATTACAATCGCACGTGCGTTAATCAAAAATTCGCCTATACTTATTTTGGACGACAGCGCCAGCGCACTTGACTATGCGACAGACGCAAATTTAAGACGTGCTATTAAAGAAAATACCGACAGTCAGACTGTTATAATCGTGTCACAGCGTGTAAATTCGGTGAAAGACGCGGACAGAATTGCGGTTATGGACGACGGTGAAATTGTCGGAATAGGTACACACAAAGAACTTGTTGATACTTGCGATATTTACAGGGAAATTTGTTACTCACAGGAACAGCTTGACTAAGAAAGGGGTAAAACGATGAAAAACAATAAAACACTTTCAAAGCTTAACTCTTATATTGCGGGTAACAGAAAATATCTTATTTTGGTTATAATATCGGCATTGCTTGCAAACATATTTATGCTTGTTGCACCGTATATTTCGGGTAGAGCTATCGACTTTATCAAAGGCGAAAATAACGTTGATTTTCCTATGGTTGCGAAATTTATAGGAATACTTTTTGCGGTTTATGTGCTTAATGCTTTGTTTACATGGGGAATGACAGTGTTTACAAACGCACTTTCAAACCATTCGATTGAAAAAATGCGTAAAGACGCATTCGGCAAGATTTCAAAATTGCCGCTTAAATTTTTTGACGGTCATTCACACGGCGATATTATCAGCCGTCTTACAAACGACATAGACGCAGTTTCCGAAGGCCTTTTGCAGGGAATTACACAGCTGTTTTCGGGTATCGTAACGGTTGTCGGTTCGCTTGTCTTGATGTTCTTGCTTGACTGGAGAATAACACTTTGTGTTATTGTTATTACGATTATTTGTATATTCGTTTCAAAAGCGATTGCGACTAATTCGGGTAAAATGTTCAGATTACAGGCACAGACTATCGGTGAACTTAACGGTTATGTTTCGGAAACGGTCGGCAATTTAAAGGTTGTCAAGGCATTCGGTTATGAGGACAAGAGCAGTGAAGTATTCGGCGAGATAAACTCTCGTCTTTACGACTGCGGTCAAAAGGCTCAATTCTACTCATCGCTTGTCAATCCGACTACAAGATATATCAATAACCTTGCGTATATTTCTGTCGGCGTTCTTGGCGGATTTGCCGCACTTGCGGGACATTTGTCGGTAGGTATAATATCAAGTTTCTTGATTTATGCTACACAGTTTGCACGTCCGATTAACGATATGACAAGTATTTTGACTCAACTTCAATCTGCACAGGCAGCGGCGGCAAGAATTTTCGCACTTGGCGAAATTGAGCCTGAAACACCTGACGAGGACAGACCCGAACTTGAAGTTAAAAACGGTGAAGTTATGTTTAAAGACGTTGATTTCTCATATAATAAGGATAAAGAACTTATCAAAGACTTGAATATTGTTGCAAAACAGGGTCAAAGAGTAGCAATAGTCGGACCTACGGGTGCAGGTAAAACAACTATCGTAAATCTTTTGATGAACTTCTACGGTGTGGATAAGGGTACTATATTCGTTGACGGACAGGCTATTGATTCTGTTCAGCGTGACAGCTTGCGTAAGAATTTCGGTATGGTACTTCAAGATACTTGGTTGTTTGCGGGTACTGTAAAAGAAAATATCGCATACGGTAAAGAGGGTGCGACAGACGAAGAAATTATAAATGCCGCAAAGGCTGCGTCTGCACACGGCTTTATCAAGCGTTTGCCGAACGGCTATGATACAATGATTACAGAGGACGGCGGAAATTTGTCGAGCGGTCAAAAACAGCTTTTGACTATTGCGCGTGCGATGCTGTCAGATCCTAAAATACTTATTCTTGACGAGGCAACTTCAAATGTCGATACAATGACGGAGCAGAGAATACAAAAGGCATTCCTAAAGATGATGGAAGGCAGAACAAGCTTTATTATCGCTCACCGTCTTTCAACAATTCGTGAGGCTGATTTGATTCTTGTTATGGACAAGGGCAGAATTATTGAACAGGGTACTCACAATGAATTGCTTGCCAAGAACGGATTTTATACAAAACTATATAACAGCTAATTTATTTGGTGTGCGTGAAAATGCACACCAAATTTTGCATTGAGTAGGAGGTCAAATATGGAATACGGACTTGTCTTAGCCGGCGGCGGTGTCAGAGGGGCATATCAGATTGGTGTATGGAAAGCACTTAAAGAACTGAAAATTAAAGTTTCGGTGGTGTCGGGTGTTTCAATCGGTGCGGTAAACGGTGCACTTTTCGTGCAAGGCAGTAAAACAAAAGCCGAAAGATTATGGAACAAAATTGCGATTGACGATATTATATCGTTGCCGAAAGAAATGGAGAATGACGAAAATCTTTTTAAAGTCAAAAACTTAATGAAAATCGCAAAAGAAATTTACAGTAACAACGGACTTGATATGTCACCGCTTGAAAATCTGTTAAATGAAATAGTCGACGAGGGTAAAATTCGTAATTCCGAAATTGATTTCGGTATAGCGACTTTTTCACTTTCGGAGAAAAGCGAAAATTATTATTTTATCAAAGACATACCTTACGGTAAACTGACCGAATACCTTATGGCGAGTGCGTGCTTTCCTGGATTTAAGGCGAGGACGATTGACGAAAAGAAATTTATAGACGGCGGCGTGTCAAACAATATGCCGATTAATATGCTGCTTGAAAAAGGTATTGACAATATTATTGCGATAGACGTAAAGGGAGTGGGTTTTTACAGAACTTTTAATCTTGCCGGTAAGAATGTGATAAATATTAAATGCTCACGTCCGCAGACGGGGACGTTTGATTTTGACAGGGACGGAATAAGAAAAAGTATACAGGACGGATATTACGACTGTATGAAAGCGTTCGGCAAATTCAACGGCGGTTTATACAGTTTTAAAGCAAGAGATTACGCAGCTGCAAGAAAAGCATATTCAAAGGAGCTTATTGAAGGTATTGAAATTGCGGCGAATATATTCGGCATAAATCCGTATAAACTGTATACGGTTGATGAACTTGTCGGTGCGGTTATGAATGAATATTTTGAATATGTCCGTCAGCATAACGGCGAAATATCGGGCGGTGTGTTTGAAAAAATAAAAAATGCAGATGAACGGCTGTTTATGACGTGGATTGTTGATGTGCTTGAAAAGGGTAAAAGTGATTTTGTGAAAGAAAAATTGTCAATACTTGGTGAAAAATATGACGCCGCATCGGCTATTTTATATTTTAAATCACAAAAATGATGTTTGCTATTGTATTTAGTCGAAAAAAATTATATAATATAATTATATTGACAGAAACCACAAAACATTTTTGTGGATTAAGGGGAAAATAACAGATGAAGAAATTCTTTATCACAGTAATCTGTATAGCGATAGCCGCTATGGTCGGATACGGTATTAAATATGCCGTCACACCGATAAACACGCAGAAATTAAGCTATATAACGCAAGAAAATGCTATAAATACAAACGGTTTTATTATACGCGATGAATGGGTTATGTATTCACGCAGTGCAGGAACGGCTTATCATTCCGTTGCGGAGGGTGAGAGGGTCAGCAAAGACAGTACAATCGGTTCTTTGTTTTACGGCGATGTCAGCGATGACAGCATTAAAGAACTTACCGTTGTTGACAACAAGATAAAAAAGACAAAAACAGAAAAAAGTGAAGAATCAATTTCAACGCTTGATTCAAACACTTTGGAGAATAACATATACGAGCGTGAAAACGATATAATTGACGCGGCACAGGATAACGATATTCTTTCTATTGCAAAATACAAGAAGGATATTAACAGCCTAAGACAAAGCAATCAGCTTGCGGAGGATAACACAGAACAGGAGCTTGAAAATCAGCGAGAGCAGATTTTAAACAGTATCGGCGTAAACAAAGAGGATATTTATGCACAGATTTCGGGTGTGTTTACAACTTATGTAGACGGATACGAAACGGAGCTTGTTCCGAATGACATAGAAAATTATGATGTTTCATATTTTGAAGGTTTGTCGCAGTCACCGAAGATACAGAAGATTGACAATAAAATCAATGCCGGCGGTGCGGTGTGCAAAATTGTTAATAACCATGTTTGGTATGTTATGATGGATATACCGTCAGATACCATAGAGGGAAGAGAAGTCGGCGATAACGTAAAACTTAGGTTTAACAATATGGCGGACGCAGTTGTTAAGGGCAGTATAAATTCCGTTTCAGCCGAAGAAAACGGCAGAGTTATATTGACGGTCAAATGCCCGACATATCTTGAAAGTGCGTTTTCTTACAGACTTGTGGACGTGGACTTGATTTTTGAAAGTTATGAAGGCTACAAAGTGCCGATACAGTCTGTCAGAACGGAAGACGACGGATCTAAGAAGGTCATAGGAATAAAAGAAAACAGAGAGCATGACTGTTATTGCGATGTCTTGTTTACAAATACGGACGCAGGATATGCAATAATCGAATCAACAGACAACGCGGAAACTAAACTTTCACAGATGGAGAGAATTGTTGTCGGTGAAAGATAGGTAAAGGAATGATAAAAGTGAGTATAGCGGAAAATCTTGAAGAAGTTGAAAAGAGAATAAGTGCGGCGGCTAAGAGGAGCGGACGCAAACGTGAAGATATAACGCTTGTTGCCGTTACAAAAACTCACCCTGCCGAAATGATGAACGAGGCTATAAAGCTTGGTGTAACGGACATCGGCGAGAATAAGCCGCAGGAGGTAAGGGACAAGTATGACAGCGTTTTGCCTGTAAAGTGGCATCTTATAGGTCATTTGCAGACAAACAAGGTTAAGTATGTCATTGATAAGGTTTGCCTTATTCATTCGGTTGATTCAATCAAACTTATGGATGAAATCGAACGGCAGGCGGAAAAACATAATCTTGATATGGATATTTTGATACAGGTAAATATCTCCGGCGAAGAAACAAAATCGGGAATATCAAAAGAAGAAGTTGAAGATTTGTTAAAATATGCCGGTAAATTAAAGCACGTAAAAGTTAAAGGCTTGATGACAATAGCACCGAAAACTGACAATTCTGTTACAAACAGATTACATTTTGACAACATGCGACAACTTTTTGTTGACATAAAGCAAAAAAAATATGATAATGTTAATATGGTATACCTATCAATGGGTATGAGTGGGGATTTTGAAACTGCCATTGAATGCGGAGCAAATATGGTTCGTGTCGGCAGTGCCATATTCGGTGCAAGAGATTATTCTCAAAATAACTAATTTATGAAAGGATACAGACAAATGGGTTTTTTAAACACAGTAAAGCACTTTTTAGGCTTTGAAAGTGAAGACGATTATTATGATGACGACTATTATGATGAAGAAGAGGCAGAAGACGAAGAAAACGCGCGTGTCAAGAGAAGTTCGCAGCAGTCTGCTCCGAAAAAGACTTTCTCAAAGGTAGTGCCTATCAATCCGACATCATCTTCAAGAATAAAGATAATGAGACCTTCCGATATTAACGATTCGACAAATGTTGCCAATGAAATAAAAGAGGGCAGACTTGTTATTTTTGATGTAGGACAGATTGACAATGAAGAAGCAAGAAGAATTGTTGATTTTATGTCAGGTGCGGCTTACGGCGTAAACGGAAAAGTCAGACGTGTATCAGAGGGTATTTTTGTTGCCGCTCCGAAAAATATTGATATAACAGGCGATACAATGAAAGAACACGTTAAAAACGGTATGGATTGGAACTTTATGTAATCCGATATTCGGATTTGCTTATAATTAAACAAAATACGGCTGGGTGGTATGGGATATTACCACCCTTTTGTATATGAGGTGGATATGAATACAAATCATAAGTTGCTTATTGCAAGGATAAACGATTTGTTTTCGCTTTGCGATAAGCATTGTGAAATGAAATGTTCCGATTTCCTTGACGGCGGTGAACTTGCCGTGATTGAGGACGAATTTCAAATTCCGTACGGATATAATACGTTGTTTTTCGGCGGTTATGAAAATGCGGAAAGAAAGGTGATTTGCGTATTTCCCGAATGGCAGGAGTCTGAGGAAAGCGAAGTACCGATTTCCGTTATACGTTTTGATGTGCCGAAGTTTCGTAAACTGACGCACAGGGATTATCTCGGTACGCTTATGTCGCTCGGCATCGACAGGAGCAAAACCGGCGATATTTTGACAGATGATGAGGGCGCATATGTGTTTGTAATGTCTGATATAGCGGAATATGTTGCACGAAACGTGAATAAGATTGCAAATGCGGGTGTTAATACGAAAATCGTTGATATGGCGGACTTTATACCGCCTAAACCGAAAACGACCGAAAAAATGTGCGTATGTGCGTCATTGCGTCTTGACGCGGTAGTTGCGGCGACACTCAATATATCAAGAGGAAATACGGAAAAATTAATAAGTTCGGGATATGTAAAACTGAATCACCGAGAAGTGCTTGACCGTTCAAAGCAAGTTGGTGAGGGTGACTTATTATCCATACGCAATTACGGAAGATTTATTTTAAAGGATATTGGGAACAATACCAGGAAAGGAAGACTTCACATAACTGTGGAGAAGTTCGTGTAAGGAGGGGGAGCATTGTGCTAAGACCTATTGATATTCAAAATAAGGAATTTGAAAAGAAACTCAAGGGCTATAATTGTGATGAGGTTGACGATTTTCTTGACGTTGTAATACAGGATTACGAACTTTTGTGTAAAGAAAATCAGACGCTTAAAGATAAAATCGGACTTTTGACCGAAACTGTGGAGCGTTACAAGCAAATGGAAAACACAATGCAGAAGTCGATTGACATTGCCAAGCAAGCCGCTGAGGACGCAAAGAGAAATGCCGAAACAGAGGCGAATGCAATTATCAGTAAAGCAAAGCTTGACGCGTCTTATCTTGCACGTCAGATTGATGATGAACATATGAAACGCCATCAAGAAATGCTTTCGCTGAAAGGCGAGATTGAACAGTATAAAATGCAGATTAAGTCACTTTGTGCAAATGTTATGAAAATGGTCGATAATATCGACTAAAAACATTGGCAGACAGGAAATTTTTCAATAAAAACTGTTGACTAAAAAAATATTTTGTAATATAATAAAACAATAAAGACGATGACGAAGACAGTATGTCATATTGAAAACACAGAGCGAGCTATGGACGGTGAGAGCATGGCGGTGAGTAAATGTGGCTGAATATCACTTCCGAGTTTCACACCGAAAGGCTTTGCCGAGTAGACTGTGACGGGTTTTCTCCGTAAAAGGAAACGCATATGTTAGTATGACGAGTGGTATAACGAAGCATTTGGCTTTCGTCTTGTTATGCAGGACGAAAGCTTTTTTATTTGAAAGGAATGAATATAATGTACGACAAGGTTTCACCAAATCTGAATTTTGTTGAAAGAGAAAAGAAAACCGAAAAATTCTGGGAAGACAATCACATTTTCCAAAAGAGTATTGATGAAAGAAAAGAAGGAGAGGTTTATACTTTCTATGACGGCCCTCCGACTGCAAACGGTAAACCGCATATCGGTCACGTTTTAACGCGTGTTATCAAGGATATGATTCCGCGTTACCGTACAATGAAAGGCTACAAGGTACTTCGTAAAGCCGGTTGGGATACTCACGGACTTCCGGTTGAACTTGAAGTTGAAAAGAAACTTGGTCTTGACGGCAAGGAACAAATCGAAGAATACGGTCTTGAACCGTTCATCAAGCAATGTAAGGAAAGTGTATGGAAGTACAAGGGTATGTGGGAAGATTTCTCCGGTACAGTCGGCTTTTGGGCTGATATGGACGACCCTTATGTAACTTACGACAACAACTTTATCGAGTCTGAATGGTGGGCATTAAAGCAAATTTGGGAAAAGGGACTTTTGTATAAAGGTCACAAAATCGTTCCGTATTGCCCGCGTTGCGGTACTCCGCTTTCTTCACACGAAGTCGCACAGGGATACAAGGACGTTAAAGAACGCAGTGCTACTGCTAAGTTTATCGTAAAGGGTGAGGAAAACACATACTTCCTTGCTTGGACAACAACTCCTTGGACACTTCCGTCAAACGTTGCACTTTGTGTAAACCCCGTTGAAACATATGTAAAAATTAAAGTAGGTGACGAGAAGTTTATTTTGGCAGAGGCACTTGTTGAGGCAAACTTCCCTGATACAGAATATGAAGTGGTTGAAAAGTATGTCGGTACTGACCTTGAATACAAGGAATATGAGCCGCTATTCAATTTCGTAACACCTGATAAAAAGGCTTATTATGTAACTTGCGACAGTTATGTAACTCTTACAGACGGTACAGGTATCGTTCATATCGCTCCTGCATTCGGTGAGGACGACGCGAATGTCGGCAGAAAGTACGACTTGCCTTTCGTACAGCTTGTTGACGGTAAGGGTGAAATGACTAAGGAAACACCTTGGGCAGGTACATTCTGTAAAGATGTTGATAAAGAAATTCTTGTAAATCTTGAAGAAAGAGGTCAGCTGTTCAATGCACCTAAGTTTGAACACAGCTATCCGTTCTGCTGGAGATGTGATACACCGCTTATCTACTATGCACGTGATACTTGGTTTATCAAGATGACAGACGTTAAGGACGACCTTATTAAAAATAACAATACAGTTAATTGGATTCCTAAGACAATCGGTGAAGGACGTTTCGGTGCTTGGCTTGAAAATGTACAGGATTGGGGTATTTCAAGAAACCGTTATTGGGGTACACCACTTAATATCTGGGAATGTTGCGATTGCGGATGTCAGGAATCAATTGGCAGCCGTGCAGAATTAGCAGAAAGAAGTGGAAATCCTGATAATGCTAAGGTTGAATTACACAGACCTTACATTGATGAAGTAACATTTAAGTGTAAAGAGTGTGGTGGCACAATGAAGAGAGTACCTGAAGTTATTGACTGCTGGTTCGACTCAGGAGCAATGCCATTTGCACAGCATCATTATCCATTTGAAAATAAAGATTTATTTGAAAAACAGTTCCCTGCAGATTTTATCTCAGAAGCTGTTGACCAGACAAGAGGATGGTTCTATTCATTAATGGCTGAATCAACATTATTGTTTGATAAGGCTCCATACAAGAACGTAATCGTACTTGGTCACGTTCAGGACGAAAACGGACAGAAGATGAGTAAGTCAAAGGGTAACGCAGTAGATCCTTTTGAAGCATTAGGACAGTACGGTGCCGATGCCATCAGATGGTATTTCTACACTAACTCAGCTCCATGGCTTCCAAACCGTTTCCATGGTAAAGCAGTCCAGGAAGGACAGCGTAAGTTTATGGGAACACTTTGGAACACATATGCGTTCTATGTCTTATATGCTGAAATTGATCAGTTTGACCCAACAAAATACACACTTGATTATGATAAATTAAGTGTTATGGATAAATGGTTATTATCAAAACTTAACTCTATGGTTAAGGCAGTAGATGAAAACCTTGGTAACTACAGAATCCCTGAAGCTGCAAGAGCATTAGATGATTTTGTAGATGATATGAGTAACTGGTATGTAAGACGTTCAAGAGAACGTTTCTGGGCAAAAGACATGCCACAGGATAAGATTAATGCTTACATGACATTATATAAAGCACTTGTTACAGTATCAAAGGCTGCTGCACCAATGATTCCATTTATGACAGAAGATATTTATCAGAATATCGTAAGAAGCGTAGATGAAACAGCACCTGAAAGTATTCATTTATGTGACTTCCCAGAAGTTAATGAATCTTACATTGACAAAGAATTGGAAGAAAACATGGAAAGAGTACTTGATATTGTAGTACTTGGTCGTGCATGTAGAAATGCATCTGCAATTAAGAATAGACAGCCAATTGGAAAGATGTTCGTTAAGGCAGAATTTGAATTATCTGATTTCTACAAAGAAATCATTGAAGAAGAATTAAATGTTAAGGAAGTTGAGTTTACAGATGATGTAAGAGCATTTACTTCATATTCATTTAAGCCACAGCTTAGAACAGTTGGACCTAAATATGGTAAATTCTTAGGCAAGATTAAAGAAGCATTATCATCATTAGACGGAAATGCGGCTATGGATAAGATTAATGCAGGAGAACCTTTAACATTCGATTTTGACGGCAACGAAGTAGTTCTTGAAAAAGAAGATTTACTTATTGATATGGCTCAGGTTGAGGGATATGTATCAGAAAGCGATAATAATATTACTGTAGTACTTGATACAAAACTTTCAGATGAACTTATTGAAGAAGGATTTGTTAGAGAAATAATCAGTAAGATTCAGACAATGAGAAAAGAAGCTGATTTCCAGGTGATGGACAAAATTGTGGTAAATGTAGATAAAAACGATACAATAAAAGCTATAATTGAGAACAATCTTGACGAAATTAAGTCTGAAGTGTTGGCAGATAATGTCATATTTGGTAAAATAAACGGGTATGAAAAAGAGTGGAATATTAACGGTGAGACCGGAATGTTGGGTGTTGAAAAAGCAACAGATGACAGCTGCCAGAAATAGCACATGCATAGCATGTGCCCGGGCCCCGCAGAGCGGCCTTTCCGGCAGACTGTAACTGAGGAGAGGAGATCCAGTATGGCAGTTATGGCAAACAAAGGGTTTGACAAAGAAACATTTAAGAAGAGCGTGGTCGATAATGTTAAAAATCTGTATCGCCGCACCATTGATGAGGCTACCCCGAACCAGGTGTTCCAGGCAGTAGCCTATGCGGTTAAAGATGTCATTATTGACGAGTGGATCGCAACCCACAAGGAATACGAAAAG
>OLVO01003493.1_pt1 | contig 12883 bp, 10 predicted proteins | sample 1672571 | NCBI WGS metagenome assembly OLVO01 (sample SAMEA3136700, study PRJEB25190) | human gut metagenome | biome: human gut; feature: human-associated habitat; material: faeces | place: Austria | collected 2013 | reverse complement strand
GGCCGCATCCGCACCGACGACCCCCTCAAGCTCCTGCCGCCCGCAGGGTCGTACCAAGTCCGCATCGGCGGCCGGCCTGCAAGGCTGACTGTCGACACATCACAAAATCTGATAATCCGCGACGGCTGCCCCGACGGGCGTGCCGTCCTAACCTTTTAAGCACCATGCTGAGTTACGATTGCCAAATCCGCGTGTGGTACAAGCACACCGACCAGATGGCCATCTGCCACCATTCGAACTACATCTGTTACTACGAAGCCGCACGCAGCGAACTGCTCCGCTATCTGGGCATGTCCTTCGCCGAAGTCGAGAAGCGGGGCATCATGATGCCCATCCTCGAGGTGCAGTCCAAATACCACCGCCCGGCCTACTACGACGAGCTGCTCACCGTGCGCATCATGCTCCGCGAACTGCCCACGGCGCGCATCAACTTTTTCTACGAAATCTACAACGAGAAGGGCGAGCTGCTCAACACGGGCATGACGCAACTGGGCTTCATCCACAGCGACACACGCCGCCCGTGCCGCGTCCCCGACTGGTTCCTGAAACTGGTCGCCGACAAATGGACGGAAGAGTAGAGGCCGCCGCGGCACTTCGATGCTTCTCACGACCGAAAGGCTCCGGATCGTTCCGCTGACACCCCGGCAGCTGGGGCTCTGGCTGTATGACATTCCGGCACTGGGAAAGGAACTGGATTGCCGCTACACAGCCGGAAGCCCGCACGGCGACTTCCGCCGGATCGTCGAGGGGCAGCACGCACTTGCCGCCGCCGACCCCGGCAATCACCTCTTCCACACCTTCTGGTTCCTGATCTTACGGGATGGCGGTGCCGTTGCCGGATCGGCCTGCTTCAAAGGGGCGGCGGATGCCGACGGAAGGGTAGAGATCGGCTACGGACTGGAAAAGCCTTTGAAAAACAGGGTTACATGACCGAAACCGTCCGGGCATTGTGCGCCTGGGCGAAGCAACAGCCCGGTGTCCGGCACATCACTGCCGAGACCGAACCGGATACCGCGCCTCGCATCGCGTCCTGCAAAGGGCCGGGTTCCATCCCGCCGAAGCGGACGCAGCTCGATGGCGGAGCCTGTGAAACCAGGCTGCCACCCGGAAAATACAGAAGGCCGTTCCTGCGAACGGCCTTCTGCATTTTCGTCGATCCGGAAGCGTCGATCCGGAATTCCGGCTTTCCGGGGAGCGGGGCCGACTCGTGGCGGGAAAAACTGTTCCCGACGACCGGCAGGCTCCCGCAAAGTCATTCGAGCATCCCCTTGAGCGTCTTTTTCATCAGGTCGTGGTCGCGGAAGTCGTTACGCAGCTCATAGCTGCCGTCGCGGTCGACCAGCACGTAGGACGGAATGCCGTCGATCTGGAATTTCTCGCAAAGGTATTTCCACTGTGCGTCGTCGAGCCGGTAATGCTTGCCCGCGATTTTGGCGATGCTGGTCTTGTAGGCGACCAGCGGCGAGGTCTCGTTGGCGATGTATATCCACACCAGGTCGTCGCTCTTCAGTTCCCCGCTCTTGAGCGGCTCGTTCGCTTTGATCGAAGCCCGGCAGGGGCCGCACCACGTGTTCCAGAAATCGACGAACACCACCTTGCCCTTGTAGGGCGCTACAATCGCATCGAACAGCTTGTCGACGGCAACCTCGGGCGTCGTTTCGATACGAACATCCTTCACCGACTCCAGCTCCTTGCGTACACGCGCCTGCATCGCCTCGCAGGCCTCGGCGTAGAACGGCTCCTTGAGCGAATGCAACAGGTCGAGGTCTTCCTGCGTAAGGGCGTTGTTCTCGGCCTTGGACGGAAGCTGATATACCTTGGGAAGGTCGGCCAGGATGCCCTCGGTAGCGTGCGCGATATTCGCCCAGCCGATATGCGGGGCGATGATGGAGTAGCAATAGTCCGAGGAGGACATGCCCATCAGCAGTTTCGGGTTATTCAGGTCGAAAAGCCCGGCCAGCACCGTATAATGCTCCGGTGCGAAAACGGCGAATTCGTAGTCAACCTTCTTGCCGTAATCCCAATCCTCGTGCCGGCTCCGGTAATTGTGTTCCAACAGTCCGGGCCCGTTGGACATGGCCCCGAGCGCCTCCTGCTGCAACGTGAGCAGGGACAATTCCTTCATCATCCCGGACACCGGGCTGCGCGCGATGCTGTCCGCCAGGATTTCGTATTTCGACACGACCATCTGCGTATACTCGTCGGCACTCATGCGGTAATCCGCGAAATCGCCCGAATAGAGGTTCATGCGGATACTGCTGCCGCCGCTCGCATCCACCAGCGCATTGAGATCCGCATACGCCCCGGTCGTATAGAGCCTGCGCCCGGGCGCAGGCTCGCATTCCTTGTCGCGGCGCTGCACGATGGCCCGGCCGCCTGCCTCCATAGCGATATACATGTCCAGCGTTTCACCGGGGGCAATCCAGCACATCCCGAATACCGGGCCGCACGAAACATAGGCCATGGCCGTACCGTACTGTTCGAATCGCAGGGTTGCCGTGCCGCTTTCGGGGTCGATGGCCGCCGTATGCTCTTCCTGACCGTTCAGCAGCGAATTGACATACATGGCGACCTCCTTCACCATTCCCCTGCGGTACCCCAGCAGGCGGACGTTCACGGTGGTCGTCCCCACAGCGAGAATCGGTTCGGGAACGGGGCCGTCTTCGGGGGCCTTCCGCAGTGCGCGGGGTAATCCCTCGGGATAACGCGGATACTCCTTTTTACCCGTCAGGTCGACCCCGTAGAGTTTGAAGCAGTCGTCGCAGTCCGATTCGATGAAATCGAACGATTTGGTTCCCCGCGGCAGCGGCCCGAATTTCAGCACGAACGACGCTTCGCCCGAGTCGGGCATCCAGAAGAGCGAATCGGGGAGGATACCTTCGCTGCCCTGCAACATGTATTTCTGCCCGTCGGCCAGCAGGTAGGTGCCCGCGTCGATGCGGATACAGTTGTGCGGCCGGAAATAGGCATCGACATGCAGCACGGTCGCCGTGTCGCTCAGTTCTATTTTCGGAAAGTCGAGCGTCATGGTGTTGGCAGCCCCGATCAGGGGGTTCTCGACGACACGGTTTGCCGGGGTGCATGACGCAAGGAGCATCCCGACCGCCACCGCACCGGAGGTTAGCAGTTTTCTCATAATTCGGGGTTTTAGGTTATGACAAATATAACCTTTTATTCCTTTGCGCAACTATTTCCGCACAAGTATTTTACGGCCCGCCGGCAAATAAAAGGGGGCTGCACCCTGCGGCGCAGCCCCCTCCTCATTAACCCCTGCCCGTTACTTTTCGATCAGCGAAATCGAGCGCTGGATGAAATCCGTCAGGCTCTTGCCCTTGAGCATCCCGTTGGTCAGCAACGCCAGGTCGATGATCTGCTTCACGAGCTTGTTTTCACCGCCGATCTCGCGCAGCCGCTCATTGCGCTCATCGCGCAGCGTGACGACCTTCTTCGACAACTCCTCGCGCATGGCCTTTTCCTCTGCGGTAAGCTCTTCCTCCTTCTTGCCCTTGGTAACCTCCTCGAAGCGGTTCTCCTCGGCCACGGCCGCGTCGATCTTCTTGGTAATGGACTTCAGCTTGTCGCCATAGGCCTTCTCGGCATCGGAGAGGATGTCCGCGACGATGGGGTGGTTGCCGTTCACCGCGATGGTGAAGTTGTCGGGCATCTGCCCGTAGAACTGGCTCATGCCCCCGCCGCCCGCTGCGGCCATCTCCTTCATACGGCGCATGAATTCGTTCTGCGTAATCACCACGGGCGCTTCGTCGGGCGACATCGCCTCGAACGAAATGTTGTAGTGTATCTTGTCGTCCTTGGGCATCTGGCTTTCGAAGACCGGGCGCAACAACTCCTGCTGCGCTTCGGTGAGCGACATCTTGATGTTGTCCTCCTTCTGGATGAGCTTGTCGATCACGTCGCTGTCCACACGCACGAAACGCGTCTCCTTGTTTTTCGACTCGTACCAGTTGACGTAGTGGTTGTCCAGCTGGCCGTCCATCAGCAGCACGTCGTAGCCCTTGCCCCTGGCGGCTTCGAGGAACGTGTGTTTTTCCACGGGGTCGTCCACATAGAGCAGCACGACGGTCTTGTTCTTGTCGGTCTGGTTCTCCTTTACCTTTTCGAGGTACTCCTTGGGCGTGAAATACTTGCCCTCGACATTCTTCCAGAGCATGAAATCCTGCGCTTTCTCGGCGAATTTCTCGTCGGTGAGGATGCCGTACTGGATAAAAATCTTCAGGTCGTCCCATTTCGACTCGTAATCCGGGCGCATCGTGTTGAACAGCTCCTGCAGCCGGTCTGCGACCTTGCGGGTGATGTAATTCGAAATCTTCTTCACGTTGGCGTCGCTCTGCAGGTAGCTCCGCGACACGTTCAGCGGAATGTCCGGCGAGTCGATCACGCCGTGCAGCAGCGTCAGGTATTCGGGCACGATGCCTTCGACCTGGTCGGTGACGTAGACCTGGTTCGAGTAGAGCTGTATCTTGTTCTTCTGTATCTCGAAGTTGTTGTGTATCTTCGGGAAATAGAGGATGCCCGTCAGGTGGAACGGGTAGTCGATGTTCAGGTGGATCGAGAACAGCGGTTCGTCGCTCATGGGGTAGAGCTCGTGGTAAAACTCCTTGTATTGCTCCTCGGTAATGTCGGCCGGCTTGCGCGTCCACAGCGGATCGACGTTGTTGATGACGTTGTCCTTGTCCGTGTCGACGTACTTGCCGTCCTTCCACTCCTTGACCTTGCCGAAGGCAATCGGGATCGGCAGGAAACGGCAGTACTTGCGCAGCAGTCCCTCGACTTTCGAATCCTCGGCATATTCGAGCGCATCCTCCGACAGGTGCAGGACGATGGTCGTACCACGGTCATGCGCCTCGTCGGTCTCCTCCATTTCGAATTCGGGCGTCCCGGTGCAGCTCCAGCGCACGGTCTTGGCACCCTCCTTCCAGGATTTCGTTATGATCTCCACCTTGTCGGCCACCATGAACGACGAGTAGAACCCCAGTCCGAAATGCCCGATGATCGCCTGGTTCTTGTACTTCTCCATGAACTCCTCGGCCCCCGAGAAAGCGATCTGGTTGATGTATTTGTCGACCTCTTCGGCCGTCATGCCGATGCCGCGGTCGGTTACGGTCAGCGTTTTGGCATCCTTGTCCGCCGAAACGCGGATCGTCAGGTCGCCCAAGTCGCCCTTCATTTCGCCGATCGACGAGAGGGTCTTCAGTTTTTGGGTTGCGTCGACTGCATTGGAGATCAGCTCGCGCAGGAAAATCTCATGATCCGAATAAAGGAATTTTTTGATTACGGGGAATATATTCTCCGTCGTTACTCCGATTTTTCCGTTTTTCATAGTTTATCGTTGTATTTTGATTCGATTCGTCTCTGTCTTGTTTCAACAAACCGTGTGCCAGCCCCCGATTCCTGCCAAACTGTCAGTTGCGCATGACAGGGTATGCCGAAAAAAAGTTGCCGCAGCGAGAGTTTTGCCTTATATTTGTATGGCGAATTCAAACACACGACCAACTATGGATTTCCTCTCGTTAGCCAAGAAACGGTATGCCTGCCGTAAATATACGGCCCAAAAGGTCGAACAGGCAAAACTCGACACGATCCTCGAAGCCGGCCGCGTGGCTCCCACGGGCGCCAACCGCCAGCCTCAGCGGCTCATCGTCGTGCGTTCCGAAGAAGGCATGGCACGCCTGGCACGCTGCACGCGCGATTTCGGGGCGCCCTGCGCCATCATCGTATGCGCCGATACCGGCCAGGCCTGGGAGCGGAAATACGACGGCAAGGTGATCGGCGACATCGACGCTTCGATCGTCACCGACCACATGATGCTTTGCGCCGCGTCGCTGGGGCTCGACACGCTGTGGATCTGCATGTTCAAACCCGAAGCCGTGCGCGAGGAGTTCGCCCTTCCGGCGAACGTCGAACCCGTGAACATCCTGCTGATCGGCTACGGCGACGGCCCGGCGGCCGATCCCAACCGCCACGACACGCTGCGCAAACCGCTCTCCGCGACGGTCTTCCACGAGAGGTTTTGAGACAAAAAAGAGGATCGCCGGTCGATCCTCTTTTTTACCCCTATTTCGCATACAGGCGGAAAGTCGTGCGCCACGACTCGCCCGGGTCAATGGCCCGAAACCCTTCGGCCGCGGGATCGGCGGCGTTGGGGGCGTTCGTGGTCCATGTCTGCGGCTCGGGACAGCAGTAGGGCACTTGCCCTCCGTTGTTCCACAGCGTCCAGTAGGTCGTCTGCTCGTCGACCTCGTAGCAGGTTCTCACGCCCGTGCGCAGGTGCTCGACCAGCGCGCCGCGGAACGGTTTGCCGTCCACGTCGATCTCGCGCAGCGTAAAACCCGCCTCGATCGGCCCGCAGCCGGTGACCTGAAGCCCTTCGCGGCGCAATTTGGAAAATTGCTCCGACAGCGGCAGCCTGCGTCCCGTCGGAAGGTTGCGGCCGTCGAGTTCGACCTCTTCCCCGACAGCCAGGCGCATCACGTAGTCGGCGTCGGTCCCGCCCGCAAAGGGAATCGTCAGCGGGGTGTGAAAACCCACGCCCAGGGGCATGCGGGTCTCGCTGCGGTTGAAGAACACCACCTCCTGCTCCAACCCTTCGGCCGTGAGCCGGTAGGTGATCTTGCACTTGAACTCGTGCGGGAAATCGCGGTAAACGGCATCGTTCCCCGCATTGGCGTAGTAACGGCATTCGATCATCACCTCCCTGTCCGTCTCGCGGGCCTTCGACACCAGGAACGCCTCGCTCTTGAGGACGCCGTGGTGGTAGTTCCGTTCCCTCTCGATGGTGATGGGATACTGGTACGTGCGTCCCTCGAAGACGTAACGGCCGTCGGCGATGCGGTTGGGCGGGAACAGAATCGGAAGCCCGAAGACCTGCGGACGGCTCCGGAACGTCTCGATCTCCCCGGGTCCGGGCGTGCGCAGGATCTCCGCGCCCAGCCGGGTGTTGGCCAGCCGCACGAGGTTGGCCCCCATCTCCGGAATCAGCAGCACCGTATACTCCCCCTTGGAGAACTCCACGCCTTTCAGCCCGTGGAAGTCGATGGCGCGCAGCATCAGAGAAGCTTCTCGATCTTGGCCTTCAGGGCATCCTTCGGGCATGCGCCGACCTGCTTGTCGACCAGCTCGCCGCCCTTGAGGAAGACGATCGTCGGGATGTTCCTCACGCCGTACTTCATCGTGATGTCATCGTTCTCCTCGACGTCGCACTTGCCGATGACGACCTTGCCTTCGTATTCCGCAGCCAGTTCGTCCACGATGGGCGACATCGTGCGGCAGGGACCGCACCATTCGGCCCAGAAGTCGATGACCACCGGCTGATCGCCTGCGACCAGCGCTTCGAAATTGTCTTTGTTGATTGCCAATGCCATAGCTTTGAGTTTTTTGTTGATTATCAATTAAAGTATGCTTATGCGATTGAGTAGTGGATGCTGTTGTCGTCCAAATATCCGACCAGAGATTGCGAGAGGCTCACCTTGTGGCTTTTCGAGAAGAGGCGCAGCGAGACCTGCGCTCCGCGGTCGTAGACGTTCAGGCGCAGCAGCGTGTCGCCCTTCGACTCGCGGACCCTCTCCGTCAGGTCGTGGATGAACACTTCGGTCACCTCCTCGATCGGCAACTGCACGATCATCTCCTTGATCGTGTCGCGCATCTCCTGCAACTGAACCATCGAAATGATCTTGAATTCCAGCTCCTTGTCGTTGTAGGGCTTGGCCTGCACGCGGCCCCGGACGAAGAGGAAATAGTCCGGGAAAAGGTATTTGCGGAAGTTCTCGTAGTCCTTGCCGAAGAGGGCGAACTCGTGGCCTCCGTTGTAGTCCTCGAGTTTGAACTTGCCCCACGGCTTGCCGGTCTTGGTCATCAGGTTCTGCACGCCCACGACCATGCCCGCCACGGCGATCTCCTGCCCCTTGAGGGCGTCGAGGTTCTCCAGCTCCGAAAGCTGGGTCTTGCACATGTGGTCGATGATGATTTTGTAATCGTCGAGCGGATGCGCCGAGAGGTAAAGGCCCACCATTTCGCGCTCCTTCGTGAGTTTTTCCAACTGGCTCCAGTCGGCGCAGGCCGGAAGCACCGGGCGCTGGATGTCCACGTGCTCGCCGCCGCCGAACAGACTCTGCTGGGCGTTGTTCTGCTCGGTCTGGAACCGCTGCCCGTAGCGCATCAGCTGCTCGATGAAGGTGATGCCGCTCGAATCGCGCAGGTCGACGCCGAAATACTTGCAGCGTGCGAAATCCGAGATCGAGTCGAACGCCCCGGCGTAAGCCAGATTTTCGAGGCATTTGCGGTTGACGAGCGAGTAGTTCACGCGCTCGACGAAGTCGTATATGTCCTTGAAAGGCCCGTTGGCCTTGCGTTCGGCGATGATGCTCTCCACGGCCGCCGCACCGACGCCCTTCACTGCCGCGAGGCCGAAGCGCACGTCCCCGGCGGCGTTGGACGAGAAGGTCCGCATCGACTCGTTGATGTCGGGTCCCATGACGCTGATGCCCATGCGCTTGCACTCGTTCATGTAGAGCGTCAGCTGCTCGATGTTCGTGAGGTTTCGGCTCAACACGGCAGCCATGTACTCCGAAGGGTAGTTGGCCTTGAGGTAGGCCGTCTGGTAAGCCACCCACGAGTAGCACGTGGCGTGCGACTTGTTGAACGCGTAGGAGGCGAATTTCTCCCAGTCGCCCCAGATCTTTTCGAGCACCTTCGGATCGTGTCCGTTCTTCCTGCCGCCCTCGATGAACTTGGGTTTCAGGTGGTCCAGCTTGTCCTTGAGTTTCTTGCCCATGGCCTTGCGGAGCGTGTCCGACTCGCCGCGGGTGAAGTTGGCCAGAAGACGCGACAGCAACATGACCTGCTCCTGGTAGACCGTGATGCCGTAGGTGTCCTTGAGATACTTCTCCATCACGGGGATGTCGTACTCGATGGGGCTGCGGCCGTGCTTGCGGGCGATGAAGTCCGGGATGTAGTCCATCGGGCCGGGCCGGTAGAGGGCGTTCATCGCGATCAGGTCCTCGAAGGTCGAGGGTTGCAGCTCGCGCAGGTACTTCTGCATGCCCGCGGACTCGAACTGGAACGTCCCGACGGTGCGGCCCTCGCCGTAGAGGCGGTAGGTCGCGGGGTCGTTGATGATCGTGAAGTCGTCGATGTCGATCTTCACGCCCTTGGTCAGGCGGATGTTCTCCACGGCGTCCTTGATGATCGAAAGGGTCTTCAGCCCCAGGAAGTCCATCTTGATCAGTCCCGTGTCCTCGATCACCGAACCCTCGTACTGCGTGACGAGCATCTTCTCGCCGGTCTCCTTGTCGTCGGCCGTCGAGACGGGGACCCAGTCCGTGATGTCGTCGCGGCAGATGATCGTGCCGCAGGCGTGCACGCCCGTGTTGCGGACGTTTCCTTCGAGCATCTTGGCGTAACGGATCGTATCGCGCAGAATCGGGTTGTCCGACTGTTCGGCGGCTTTCAGTTCGGGGACGTAGTCGATGGCGTTCTGCAGGTTGAGCTTCTTGTCGGGAATCTTGTCCGGCACGAGTTTGCAGAGGCGGTCCGACTCCGAGAGCATCAGTTTCTGCACGCGCGCCACGTCCTTGATGGCCAGTTTGGTGGCCATCGTGCCGTAGGTGATGATGTGCGCCACCTTCTCCTTGCCGTATTTCTGCGTCACCCAGTTCAGGACCCTTCCGCGGCCGTCGTCGTCGAAGTCGACGTCAATATCGGGGAGCGAAATACGGTCGGGGTTCAGGAAACGCTCGAACAGCAGGTCGTAGGCGATGGGGTCGATCTGCGTGATGCCGAGGCAGTAGGCCACGGCCGATCCGGCGGCCGATCCGCGGCCCGGACCCACCGACACGTCCAGCTCCTCGCGCGCGGCGCGTATGAAGTCCTGCACGATCAGGAAGTAGCCCGGGAAACCCATCGTCTTCATAATGTGCAGCTCGAATTTCAGCCGTTCCTCCTGCTCTTCGGTCAGCTGCTCGCCGTAGCGCCTGTGCGCGCCGTCCATCGTCAGCTTGGCCAGATAGTCGGCCTCGAACTTGATGCGGTAGAGTTTGTCGTAACCTCCTAATTTCTGAATCTTCTTGAGTCCCTCCTCCTCCGACATCACCACGTTGCCGTTCTCGTCGCGCGTGAATTCATCGAAAAGGTCCTTTTCCGTGAGCCGGGCGCGGTATTCGGCCTCGGTTCCGAACTCCTCGGGAATCTCGAAGTTAGGCATGATCGGCGCATGGTCGATCGAGTAGCACTCGATCTGGTTGCAGATGTCGACGGTCGTCGACATCGCCTCGGGGTCGGTCTGGCCGAAGATCGCGGCCATCTCGGCCGTCGTCTTGAGCCACTCCTGCTTCGAGTAGAGCATGCGCTTGGGGTCGTCGAGGTCCTTGCCCGTCGAGAGACAGATCAGCCGGTCGTGCGCCTCGGCGTTGTCTTCGTCCACGAAGTGCACGTCGTTGGTGCAGACCATTCTGACGTTGTGCTTCGCGGCCAGTTCGCGCAGGTGCTTGTTCACGTGCAGCTGCATGGGATAGGCCTCGTGGTTGGCCCGCTCGACGGTGGCCTTGTGGAGTTGCAGTTCGAGGTAATAGTCGTCGCCGAAGACCTTCTTGTGCCATCGGATCGACTCCTCGGCCTTTTCGAGGTCGTTGGCCGTGATGGCGCGCGGAACCTCGCCCGCCAGACAGGCCGAACAGCAGATCAGCCCCTCGTGGTATTTCTCGATCTCCGTGCGGTCGGTTCGCGGACGCATGTAGAAACCTTCGGTCCACGCCTTCGAGACGATCTTGATGAGGTTGTGGTATCCCTTGAGGTTCTTGGCCAGCAGGATCAGGTGGTAGCCGCTCTGGTCGGGCTTGCCCTCCTTGTCGTGGAGCCGGCGGCGCGCCACGTAGACCTCGCAGCCGATGATGGGCTTGAAGGCGAGTTTGCGCCGGCACTCCTCCAGTTGTCTTTCGCATTTGGCGATCTCGGCAGCGGGGTCGGCGCAGGTCTCCGTGCCGTCGCGCAGGGCGGCGATGCGGGCCTCCGCCTCGGCGGCCTTGTCCTTGCATTTGCCCTTGACTTTCTGGACGTAGTTGTAGAACTCCTTGATGCCGAACATGTCGCCGTGGTCCGTCACGGCGATGCCGGGCTGTCCGTCGGCCATGGCCTTGTCCACGAGCCGCTGGACGCTGGCCTGTCCGTCGAGGATCGAATATTGCGTATGTACGTGAAGGTGTACGAATTGGGGCATTGCGTCAAAATTTTGCTACGACAAAGATAATATAAATCGGGGGTATAATCAAATGCCGGACGACTTGTTTTGCCGGGATGCGGCCCCTCTCCGGTTCCGGACGAAGATAATGTTTTTTTATTGAAGAATTCATGGCAGGGCTATTGCATTTTACCGATAAAATGCTTAACTTTAAACACCGAACCAAGAACCGAAGAATTATGCAAGACGACACGTTGGTTGTACTGGCGGAGTACAACACCATCACAGAGGCCGAGATCGCCAAGTCGATGCTCGACAGCGCCGGTATCTGGTCGACGATCCGCAACGAATACATGTCGGCCATCTACCCGATAGGGACCATGCCCGCCCAGATTGTCGTCCGCGAAGAGGACTACGAGAAGGCGAAGGCGATGCTCCACCACCGATAAGAACCCCATGAAAAAGCTCCGCTGCACGGCGGAGCTTTTCGTTCAGTTGTTGTGGTAGTTGACCCGGTATTCGTAGGCCGTCCGCTGGGGCACGCCGCGCACCTTGCGGGGCGTCCATTTGCCCTTGCTGCTGCGGATGACGCGGAGCACCTCTTTGGTCAGCCGCTCGTCGGGCGACTGCACGACCTCGCCGATGGCGATGCGCCCGTCCGGCTCGATGTAGAACCGCACGTGCACCACTCCCTCCACGCCCTTCTCCGTGAAACGCCCGTCGTAGCGGATGCGCATTTTGGCCCACGCGTGGAAATTCTCGTCCGGATTTTCCCCCATGAAGAGCAGCGGATCGGCGTCCTGCGCCCTCCGGATCTTCTCGACCGGAATGCGGATCGTCATCCGCGAGGTGTAGGAGACCGGACTTCCGTCGGCCAGCGTCGCGGGACTCCACGTTCCGCCCAGACGGTCGTACGCCTTCTCCATCGCCCGGCGGGTGGCCGCCGTCGCCGGAGCGAACTCCGCATGGTCGCGGCCCTCCTGCGTATTGTCCATGTAGCGCCACTCCGCGACGTTTCCCGCCTTGTCGATTTGCAGGGCGATGCCCACGACCGGAGAGATCGAGTCCGCCGGAATCTGCTGCTCAATGGCAATCTTCTCGACCGTGGCGGCCATGCGCATCATAAAGACCCTGATCACCGCGCCGTTGAATGCGGGAGGCGTCACCTCCGACTGCGCGAAGACCGCTCCCGTTCCGGCAAGCAGAGTGAATAATATCGACAACAAGCAGTTTATCATAATATTATAAGATTTATTTAAAGCCCCGCTTTAAGCATTCCAGATGCGCCACGAGGCTTCGGCCTGCCCGACGAACATCGTCCGCCCGTTCAGAATATGCGCCCCGCGCTGACGGCCGTAGTCGAGGAACTGCGTCAGCGGCGGATTGTAGACCAGGTCGAGCAGGTAGTGCTCCGGCGTAACATAGGCATAAGGGATACGCGGCGCGGCATCGACGTTGGGGTAGGTCCCCACGGGCGATGCGTTGACAATCAACCGGCTGGACTCCACTGCCTCACACGGCAGATCGTCGTAGGTGTAGTTGCCTTTCGCCACTTCGCGCGAGACCAGCGCAAAGGGGATGTCGCGTTCGGCAAGGGCATACTGCACGGCCTGCGAAGCGCCTCCCGTGCCGAGAATCAGCGCCGACGAAGGCTGTTCGCCGCCCAGCAGTTCGTCCAGTGCGGCCCGCAGGCCG
>OLVO01003480.1_pt1 | contig 12915 bp, 9 predicted proteins | sample 1672571 | NCBI WGS metagenome assembly OLVO01 (sample SAMEA3136700, study PRJEB25190) | human gut metagenome | biome: human gut; feature: human-associated habitat; material: faeces | place: Austria | collected 2013 | reverse complement strand
CTGCCTGACCTACGCTGGTCTTTACAGAAAGGATCTTACCAGGCATCGGGGAATTCACCTTGACAGAACCCTGTCCTGCTGCTGCCTTTGGTGCTGCTTTCGGAGCTGCAGCTTTTGGTGCTGCTGCCTTTGGTGCGCTTGTTGCTGCACCTGCTGCACCCTCTTCCACTGTTACATCATAAACGTTACCATTCACAGTAATTGTATAATTTTTCATCGATTTGTCCTCCAATTATTTTTGTGTTAGCGACGAATGATAGAACGAACTACCAATCCATCTGCGCTTGCATTTTCACTTGCTGCAATGGCTGCAGTGATCACAGCAACCAGTTCCAGATCATCAACGAGGTTCTCCTCTACCGGCTGCGGTGCTGTTTCTACTGAAGCGAGCTGAGCCTTTGCCTTATCAACCTGCTTAGCATTCTTGCGGTTCTGAGCCCAGCCGATCACCTTGAAGCAGGCAATGATCAGGGATATAAAGATCAATACGCAAAATACGATTGCCATACTAAGGATCGTATTTATGCCGGCCTTGGCCATCTTTGCTCCCATTGTCTTATATTCATCAATCTTTTCTTCGGTCTTATTACCGTCTTTGTCATAAGATACCGAATAGATGAATGTCTTACCTTTTGTTGTGCGGATGGTCTCATTGACTGTTGCGGAAGTAGAACTTACCGTAAAGTCTGTAGAGATCTTTTTATCCATCTCGTCACCAAACTTCTTTTTCTGCTTAACAGCCTCTTTGTACTCTTTGATCTGTTCTTGGGCTGTCTTGCGCTGCTCTAAATAGGAATTCCATTCGTCTTCGCTGAGACTGTCTTTCATTCCATCATAATACTCAATTGCGGATTCTAACTGCTCTACCTGACCTTTGTGGTCTGTTGTAAACCACTTCTGCAGATATTTATCTGTTTGCTTTTCCAACTTCTTTTCGTTGAAATTTTTGTTCTGTTTCGTCAAGCTGACGTTACAGCCTGCTACCAGCAAAGCACAGGTGAGAATGCAGAGAATCAAAGACACTTTCTTCTTCATATTGCCTCTCCTTACTTAGATGGTTCCATGTTTCTTGCCAATCGGATACTCACATTTGTTATAAAGCATCTCAAAAGCATACAATAGCTGCTTTCTGGCACTTGCCGGCTCAATGACAGAATCAACATAACCTCTGGCTGCTGCTGCCTCTGTTCCGGACTGAGCTGCGAACTGGGCTGCCTTCTCTGCAAGATCCGCATCCTTATCATCTGCATACATGATCTTTGCTGCAACATTCGCGTCCATCATACCGACCTTTGCTCCATTTAATGCAAATACCATATCAGCGCCAATGTGCTTGGAATTCATTGTTATGTAAGCACTGCCATAGGCATTGCCTGTGATCATATTTACCTTTGGTACATCTGACTCAGCAAATGCTGCCGTAAGCTTAGCTGCTGCAGCAGCGATCGTCTTCTCCTCTTCAACAGAAGTTGCATAACCCTCTACATTCGTCAAGGTAAGTACCGGAATGTTGAACGCATCACAAGTCTTTACAAAAGCTGCTGCCTTCTCACATCCTGCTGTTGTAAGTCTTGCCTCAAAAGAAGCAGTTTCCTTACCCTCTTCATCATATTTCTTAGTACGGTTTGCAACGGCACCAACAGTCATTCCATCGAAGCATAAGAAACCGGTAACCATTTCCTGTGCATAGCCGCTCTTTACCTCTAAGAAGAAGTTGTTATCGCCAAGATCTGCAAGTGCTGCCGCAGGGTCTGCTGCCTCTGCCGCAAAATCAGGTACATCACGATTAAGATCGTCCATACACTCTGCGGAACCTGCTTCAGAATTGTTATTCTCAGGCAGGATGGAAACTAACTCTCTCACTGCTGCAAGGACCTCAGCCTCACCCTCGATCACAAAATCCACTGTAGATGCTGTCTTCTGGAAATCAGCAGATGCCGTATCCAGCTTGTCTGTATAGTTGCCCTCCAATGTGTTTGGAGAATTCACAAAAAGTTTGGCTTCTTTCTGCTCCATGAATGTGAAATCACTCATAGCAGCCATCACTGCAACACCACCACCGCAATTGCCAAAGATTGCACTGATCTGCGGTACTACACCAGAAGCTTTTGCTTTCATCTGGTAAATCTGACCAAATCCTGCAAGTGCATCTGTTGCCTCCTGTAAACGCATTCCTGCACAATCGATCAAGCCGATCACAGGAACCCCCGTCTTCATGGCAAGCTCATAAATATGTGCAATTTTTCTTGCGTGCATCTCTCCAATTGTTCCATTCAGTGCGGATGCATCCTGACTGTATACATACACCGGATTATTCTGGATCAAACCATATCCTGTGATGACACCATCAGATGGCACTGACTTCTCCTGCATGTTAAAATCCGTGCTTCTCTTGGTGATACCGGCACCGATCTCAACAAAACTGTTCTCATCAACAAGTCCCGCAATGCGGTCTTTTGCTGATAAAGCATTTGTGTTACTCATGTTCAGCCCTCCATATTCTGATATTTATCTGACTCATTTCGCCAAGGCGAAAAAGTCATGTATAAACAAAATTTACACCAATGATAATTCTAGCCCTTTTGTGATAAAAAGGCAACCTTTTTCTCATATTTTTTTCGGAATATCATAAGATTAATACAAACCCGGCTGAGGTGTTTTTTATGTATGCAAAACTCCAAAAAATCATCAGTTTCTCACTGTTTCTCATAAGTATCGGCTTGTCTTCTCTATGCTTTGACGCAGGGCTGAACAAACTGCTTGCCACACTTCCTGCCTATTCTCCCAGGTCAAAACAAATCGTTCAGCAAAACATCCAATATACCGCACGTGAGCTGGGGGTGACAGACACCACCACCAAATTCCCTTCCTCACTCAATGCTAAAGCAGCCTGCCTGATCGATGCTGACAGCGGTATGGTTCTTTTTGCCAAAAATGCTGACGAAAAACTCCCCATGGCAAGTACTACCAAGATCATGACCGCTCTCATCGCACTGGAATCTTCAGATCTGTCAGATATCATCACGTTTTCTGCACATGCAGCTTCTATGCCGGATGTTCAGTTAAATGCCATGTCCGGCGAACAATTCACGCTGCGTGATCTATTGTATTCCCTGTTGTTGGAATCTCATAACGACACTGCAGTTGCTATTGCAGAGCATGTCAGTGGTTCCACCGAAGCCTTCGCTGACAAAATGAACGAAAAAGCAGTAGAACTCGGTCTGTCTTCCACACACTTTGTAACCCCTAATGGTTTGGATGCTGATGAACATTATACGACCGCCAAAGAACTGTGCCTGATTGCATCCTATGCACTGCAGAATCAGACTTTCTGCAAGATCATCCGCACTCCCGCCCATTCCTTTGCAAACCGAACAAACACCAAACAATATCACGTAACAAATCACGATGCTTTTCTGACAAATTATGCAGGTGCGATCGGCATCAAGACCGGATTTACCGGCAATGCCGGATATTGTTTTTGTGGTGCTGCAAAAAGAGGCGATATCACCTTAATCTCCAGCGTCTTAGCCTGTGGCTGGCCACCTCATAAAACATATAAATGGACTGACACGAAAAAACTCATGGACTATGGTTTTACTAATTATAAACTTGTAAGACTGACCGAAACACCAATGCTCCAAAAAATCCCGGTTCACGGCGGTCGATCTAATATTATGCAGCCACGGCGAAGTGTTCCTGCCAGAGACACCAAGTTACTCATGACCTCTGCTGATACACTCAGGATCTGCTATGAACTGCCTCATTCCATCAAAGCTCCCATCCGCTCCGGAGATATTATCGGATATGAAAATTACTACTTAAACGATACCCTGCTACAAAGCATTCCCATCGCATCCTCTTCAAAAATAAAAGAAGCCGATGCACCTTATGTTGCACGACTTCTCTATCAGCTTTACTGTATCACTGCAATTTCCGGATGATGTTTTTCCGCATAGGCGATCGCCGCTGTAATGCGATCATATACTAACTTAGCAACTTCTACTGATTTCATATCCCGATATTCCTCGTAAGGAATCGGTTTCAAATAATATACCTGTGTATTCACTTTACGCAAAGACCACAGATCAAACACTTTCCACGAATCTACCAGCGCAACCGGTACGATCGGTGCTTTCGCACGCATGGCACTCTTAAAGCTGCCCGCCTTAAACGCATCCACATGATTGCCATTGCGATGGCTGTAACCGCCTGCCGGGAAAATAATATATTTACGTCCGTACTCAACTTCTTTACTTACCTCACGGATAACCCTTGCTGCCTGCCTCAGATCATGCAGGCAGAGTCTTTTGCCGCCTACCATATCAATAAACTGTTTTACTAATGGCATCTTGCTGCGCGCTTCATCCATCACTACGGAACAAGGCTCCTCATGCGTCAGCATAATACCAAGTGCATCATATTTTCCCTGATGATTGGCGAACATGACATATCCCCCGTCTTTTGGAAGATTTTCCGCTCCATAGGCTTGCGTATAGATCCGTCCGGTATGATTCATCAAACGGATCGCATGTTTATTATATTCATAACGAAATCGTTCCGAATACTTCTCCGGATGTCTGGAATAATAACCCATCAACAGGATCATCCAGGCACGATGAAGATTACCGGCAATTACATGTATAAAACGAATCAATTCTTTTACCACTCTTTCTCATCATTTTCTCCGCAATCCATTACGCAAACAAGCAGTATACCATACTTCGACAAAAATCACAAATTCCTATTTTCACCTTGCATTCTCTTCCATTTCTAAATATACTGTCAGTAGTTAAAAAGATAATAGAAAGGCATGGAAAAGACTATGGCTTTAGATGGAATCGTGATCGCAAATATCACAAACGAATTAAACAAGATCTTAACCGGCGGCCGGATCACTAAGATCGCACAACCGGAAAAGGATGAACTTCTGCTCACGATCAAACAAAGTAAAGAAGGGACAGACGGTAAAACGATCCGAAGCAAACATATGCTCGTAATTTCCGTCAATCCCAGTTTACCGCTTATATATCTGACAGAGGACAATAAAACTTCTCCACTGCAGGCGCCCACCTTTTGTATGGTTTTGCGCAAGCATTTAAATAACTGCCGCATTGTCGGGATCGAACAGATTGGATTGGAACGCGTTCTTCGCTTCCGTTTAGAACACCTCAACGAAATGGGGGATCTGTGTACCAAGCAGCTCTACATCGAACTGATGGGTAAACACAGTAATATTATTTTCTGTGAAGAAGATAATACGATCATTGACAGCATCAAACATATATCACTATTAGTAAGTTCTGTCCGAGAAGTACTTCCCGGCCGAACCTACTTTATCCCAAATACGCAGCATAAATTAGACCCGCTCTCACTAACGGAAGAACAATTTATGGAGCAGGTCATGACAAAGCCGGTTACTCCGGTGAAAGCATTGTATACATCACTTACCGGTCTCAGCCCGGTCGTTGCCGGGGAAATGTTATATCGTGCCAGCCTGTCAGACCGCACAAGCACAGATTCTCTCTCCGAAATGGAACAGCTGCATCTGTACCGTAACGTTATGCGGATCATTGACCAGGTAAAAGAAAATGATTTCACCCCGACGATCATTACTAAAAACGATATGCCGGTAGAATTTTCCAGCATCCATTTGACCGGCTATGAACAGGATGCATCCTATCAGTGTACTGCCCTGTCGGACGTCAGCACGATGCTTCGTTCCTATTATGAAACGAAAGAAATACTGACCCGCATTCATCAAAAATCCTCGGATTTAAGGCGTATCACCACGACAGCATTGGAACGTGCCACCAAAAAATACGACTTACAAAGCCGTCAGTTAAAAGACACCCAAAAACGCGAAAAATACAAAATATACGGTGAGTTGTTGACAACCTACGGGTATGAGCTGCAAGGCGGCGAAAAATCTTTAACCTGCGACAATTATTATACGAATGAACCGGTCACGATCCCACTCGATGAGACAAAGTCTGCGCTAGAAAATGCCAAGCGCTATTTCGACCGCTATGCAAAACAAAAACGAACTTACGAAGCTTTGACCGTACAGATTGCAGAAACCAAAGAAGATATTGAACATTTGGAATCGATCAGTAACGCCTTAGATATTGCCAGACAGGAAAGCGATCTGGCTGATATAAAGCGCGAACTAACGGAATACGGCTATATCCGCAAGCACAGCAATGGCAAGCGCGGTGCTAAACACAGCGAAAAGAGCAAACCGATGCACTTTATCTCTTCCGATGGATTTGATATGTATGTTGGCAAAAACAATTATCAAAATGATGAGCTGACTTTCCATTTGGCTACCGGAAATGACTGGTGGTTCCATGCCAAAGCAAGTGCCGGTTCTCATGTCATCGTCAAAACGGAAGGCAAAGAATTGCCTGATCAGACTTTCGAGGAGGCCGCACGCTTAGCTGCTCATTTTTCAAAGGCAAGCAGTCAGGATAAAGCTGAGGTTGATTATATCCAAAAGAAACACATCAAAAAACCCAACGGCAGTAAACCGGGATTTGTGGTATATTATACAAATTATTCTATGACAATATCAACGGATATTACCGGTATTCGCGAAGTATGAAAGGAGTATAAGAACTAATTATGATACGATCAGACAATCATGTTCACACCGTTTTTTCTTCCGATTCGGAGGAACCTCTGGAACAGATGCTCACACAAGCCGTGGAAATCGGTTTATCTTCCATCTGCATTACCGATCATATGGATTATGATTTTCCGGATCTCGGCAATGGGATGAACTTTGAATTTGATCCTAGGGCTTATATTGTGGCCTTACAGCAGATCCGGCCGAAATTTCCAAATTTGGAAATCAGACAGGGTGTTGAGCTGGGGCTGAAAGATTCCGCCCTCCCACAGGCATCCGCTTTGATCAACAACTATGACTTTGATTTTGTGATCGGCTCTACCCATCTCGTCGACAACACGGATCCGTATTATGATTCGTTTTGGGAGGGCTACGAAGAGGCTGACGGAATCCGTCAATACTATGAAACAACATTAAACAATCTGCAACTCGGATTCGACTTTGACGTATATGGACATCTCGACTATATTTTGCGCTATACACCAACCATGCGACAGCTCGGTGATGATATTGCCGCCAAAGATTTTTATCTTGAAAAATGCACCGATCAATTTATGGATATTATAGATGAAATACTGCAGCTCCTGATCGATCAGGGGCGAGGCATAGAAATTAACACAGCAGGCTGGAAATATGGATTAGGACATCCGAATCCTCACGAAAAGATCCTAACCCGCTATTTGGAGTTAGGAGGCGAAATACTATCAATCGGTTCGGACGCCCACGAAGCAAAACATTTAGGATATTCTTTTGAACAAGTTCCGGAAGTTTTGTCACAATGCGGTTTCCGTTATTATACGGAATTCAAAGACCGCAAACCACGAATGATCCCGCTGTCTTGATCAATTTTCAAAAAGAACGGAGGTCATTAACAAGCAATTTCAACTGCTTTACCAACTCCTCCATTTCTTCGGGCGTATTATCTGCCCCTAACGTAAACCGTAATGTCCCACGTGCCAGATCCTCACGAAGATGGATCGCCTGCAGCACGTGGGATATTCCTTTATCCCCCGAAGTACATGCTGATCCTGCCGAAGCACAGATCCCCTGCATATCTAAAAGAACGAGAAGAGACTGTGCTTCCACAAATTGAAAACTAATATTTATATTCCCCGGCAAACGATGATGAAAATCCCCATTTAGGCGCAAATACGGAATTTCCCGAAACAATTTTTTTATCGTATCATTACGCAGTTTTTTTACATAGGCAGCCTCTTCTTTCCCATGTTTCATCCCCAATTCGACTGCTTTTCCCATCCCTGCAATACCGGGTACATTCTCCGTACCACTCCGCATATGCCGTTCCTGACTTCCGCCGTGCATAAACGCTCTAATAGGCTGATCTTTCCTGATATACAAAAAACCAACCCCTTTGGGACCGCCAAACTTATGTGCGCTTGCACTGAGCATAGAGATTGCCATGTCATGCACATTGATCCTTAAATGCATATATGCCTGTACTGCGTCCGTGTGAAAACATATATTATACTTGGTCGCTATCTTTCCAATATCATCAATCGGCTGTATTGTGCCAATCTCGTTATTTGCAAACATCACAGAGATCATACAAGTCTCCTCACAGATCGCATCCTCCAACTGATCCAACGAGATCATCCCTTTCTCATCTACCGGCAGATATGTCACCCGCATTCCCTTTTTCTCCAAATACTCACAAGTATGAAGTATGGCATGATGCTCGATCTGAGTAGTAATAATATGCCCTCCCGGATGAAGGTCTGCCATTCCGTGAAGCGCCCAGTTATCACTCTCCGTACCTCCCGCCGTAAAATAAATTTCCTCCGGCTGTGCTCCAAGACTGTCTGCGATCGTTCTTCGTACCTGTTCAATCGCTTTCTTGCTTGTCTCCCCATATTCATAATGTCCTGATGGATTCCCATAATACTCCATAAAATACGGCGTCATCGCTTCTACAACTTCCGGTAGAACCGCCGTTGTTGCACCATGATCCAGATAAATCATTGTAATCTCCGTTTCTGTCCACGTAAATTATACTAATATTTTATGAAACATTTCATATATTGATAACGACCCAAAGAAATATTTTTGCTGCGAACGCAAACTTCCAACGGAGGAATACATGAATTTATTGAAAAGTCGTATCATCCAAGGGACACTATTGCTTACTGCTGCGGGATTTATAACCCGTATTTTGGGATTTTTTTATCGTATTTTTCTTGCCGACAAATTGGGAGCTGCTGTACTCGGAAGTTATCAACTGATCTTTCCGATATTTGCGATCTGCTCCTCAATCTATGGTGCCGGTGTTCAAACAGCTATTTCCCAATTAATTGCTGCAGAACAAGGCAAACGTTCTAAACTTTGTTCTTCTGACTCTCCTACTACGAAAGGTCTGACAACTTCCCAAAATACAATCGAACAAAATTGTCGAGCTATATTACTGCTTGGGTGTATCCTCTCCTTTCTGCTTGCCGGCAGCCTCACTTTTTGGGTATACACAAAAGCAGATTGGATCGCTGCACGTTTCATTATGGCACCGGAGTGTGCACCTTATTTGCAGATTATGTGCATGCTGTTTCCCTTTTGTGGCGTTGGTGCCTGCATTAATGGATATTACTACGGCATACAAAACGCCACCGTTCCATCTATAACACAGATCGTCGAACAGATCAGTCGTCTGTCATTCGTTTTTATGCTGCTCATCATCTTTCCGGGCAGTGCTGAACATAACTGCATCATTGCGGTATGGGGAATCGTCGTTGGTGAAATTGTCTCCGCTGTCTATAATGTGTATAAATATATGCATCAGCCAAAAAAGGACAAAGCAAACGCTCTGTCCTCCTTTCGACACGGCTTACGCCATTATTCAGTTCCATTACTTTCATTAAGTACCAGTCTGACCGGCACCAAACTGATCATCGCTTTGCTGCACAGTGCAGAATCTGTTTTTATCGCTGCCGCGCTGCGTCAATACGGCTGTTCCACAAAGGAAGCCTTGAGTATTTATGGAATCATATCCGGCATGGTCATGCCATTTATCCTGTTTCCATCCAGTATTACAAATGCCATCGCATTAATGCTGCTTCCTGCTGTTGCAACCTCTTCCTCCGACGGTGACCACGCAAAGGTACACCGCTATTTTTCCACTTCCAACAAATACAGTCTGTTACTGGGTGCTGCCTGCACCGCCTTTTTCATGATTTTTGGCAATTTCCTCGGCGATTTTTGTTTTCACGATCAGACTGCCGGAGAATTCTTATGCCTGTTCTCGCTATTATGCCCATTTCTCTATCTGTCAACAACGCTTACAAGCATTATCAACGGGCTGGGCAAAACCAAAGATACTTTTTTGATCACCTGCGTAAGCCAGAGCATGAAACTTTTTTGTCTCATTGCACTTGTTCCGCATTTCGGCATTATGGCATACATTTATGGCACAATACTCAGTCAGGCATTTATGGCACTGCTCTGTTATCTTACCGCAAGGCACCTGCTCGCATAGTCTGACGATTCCACCACTTAACACCTAATTGCAGCATCGGGCGATTCCACCACTAAACGCCTAATTGTTTCGCCTCTTCTTTACAGTGTGATCTCTTCACCGAACACCTGATAGCACAACGCCGTCATTTCCAAATATGCCCCCTGCGTCTCCGGCAGCGACTCAAGATCAGCCATACCGCGCCGCATTCCGTGATAATACCAATTCTGTTCATCCTTTGGTGCACGAAATCGCTTCCAAAGATCATTCCCCTCCACTTTATAATCTGCCGCCATACTGCGCAGATTCGATAAACTGTCCGCAAGCACCAACATCCGATGTCTCGTAGAACCGTGATACAACTTTCTAATATGTTCCTGTTTGCGTTCTTTCCATGATCTCTCCTTATTTTCGGTATGTTCAACCACAAGATCTGCTACATCATCCCCAAACTGCTCTCTAATCTGTATCGCGGATAGCTTTGTATCCTCTAATGTGTCATGCAGCACCCCTGCAATACGCAGATTAATATCGGCATGCATGGAAGATAATATTTCTAACACTTCCATCGGATGCACCAGATAATCTAACGCTGTCCCCTTGCGCAATTGTCCCTTATGTGCCATTCCGGCAAGAAGGATCGCCTGATGCAATGCAATTCCCTCTGCCATCTGTTTGTCCATCATCATTTTCTTATTGTCCAAGCCGCTGCTCCTTTCCAGACACAGTGCGATTGTAAATTCCTCTTTACATTTTACCTTACTTTGGCACTTAATACAACAACGCACCTTCCAAAAAGATCACTCGCGGTTTTTGAGGACTTCTGCCGGCTCGATCTTTTGCAAATGTTTTACCAAAAAATGATTGATGGCAAAATACAATGCTATTACGCATACATATAATCCTACATAGATCTGCCATCCAAAATGTATATTACAGCCACTCGCTACATTGCTTACCATCAACGGATACATCGCATCCATCACAACCTTCGCCAACGGAATGCAGACTGCCGTTCCAACAGCGATCACATAAAAGTTTCCATTAAGATACAGTTTGCGAATTTCTTTCATGCGATAGCCAAATATTTTGACAAGCGAGATGCCGAACGCAGAACGATCGATCATCACTTTCATCATCAAATACATTACCACACAAAAGATTACCGCCGAAACGATCAACAATGTATAGATCATGTTCATCATCATGTTTACAAAAATCTCCGATGATTTTTCAATCTCTTGGCGGGATAGGATCGAATACAACTTGCCGGAAGGAATGGATAATTTGCGATCTGAAAAGACCACATTAAAGTAGGTATCCTCCTGACCAAATAGTTCCCGCATGCTGTCTATATTCATAAACACATATAAACCGGCAGAATAATTAGTAACTCCATCTACCGTAAAGGCATAATCTCTTTCTTCCTCTTCATCCGTCAGAATAATCTTGTCACCTTTTCCAAGCTGATATTTCTCAGCGGCAGCACTGGATAAGATCACCCTATTCGCCGATTTCGTGACCTTCGCATCAAAGTATGGATTATCCTTCGTAATACCTAACAGTGTAACATCCAGATTATTACCATACATTTCACGCTTAAGACTCTTCGCAAATCCCGGTGCCCCGTGTGCCGGAACTTTTTCATCCGGATACTTATAGGTATACATATAGGAAAATTTCGTATCTCGTTTGCTCTCAACATTTACATTCTCACACATAACATAGCAATCGAGCGCCAGCATTGTGATCAACATACAGATAAACAAACCAAAAACAACCGTCAAACCGGTTCTCAATTCACGCAGCATCTGACGCAGACGAAATGTCCCAATAAAACCAAACCGATGGATCTGCACCTTTCGCACCGGTGGTTCCTTGGCTTCTTTACGCATCAGGGATAATACCGGTCTGGAAAGCTTTCCACGGATCACAAACCAGTTGACGATCGCTGCCATCACTCCAGGCATCACCAGCGCATAGGCCAAAATATATGGCGCATAAACAGGTGACATCTGCTTAATTGAAAAATACGCATAAGCATCTGCCATCTGGTTCTGTACACCGATTGGAGAATAGCCAATTACTGTGCCAAGCACGCTAAATAACATTGTCACACAGACCGGCAGTGTCAAATAATGACGCAAGAGATCATTTCTTTTGACACCAAGTGCATATAATGCTCCAATAACACTGCTTTCCCGTTCAATACCATGCACAACAAAGACAGAAATCACATAGGCAAATAATATAATAATTATGACTCCGGCAACCAGACCGGCATATTTGTTGATCACTTGATCTTCTGCTGCAGCACTAATACGCGGATTGTCCGACGCTTTCAAAAACTGCGTCAAATTACTCAGATCAAACGAAAAATATTCATCAATGATATCATCCGTCTTATTCTTTAATTTGTTCGTTCCCTTTTGTAACTTTCCAGCTCCCTTGGAGGCTTTTGACACCCCCTCTGTATATTCATCTACTCCATCCTTATACGCCTGAAGACCGATCAACTGTTCTTTCACTGAGGACAACTCTAGGCGAAACAACGCATTGTCCGACTTTTGGTACATGTTTTCTAATTTTGTACGGTAATTATCTTCCGTAAGAGTTCCCTGCAGTCCATATTCCTGCAGAGCATCCGATGCCTGTTGTAAATACGCATCAAATACCTGTGATGCTCCCTTTTGCAGATCATCCTTATGATCCGAAAGCTTCGACAAACCATTCCGCAGTGTCACTGCGCCATCATTTAACTTCTTAATGCCGTCTGCGGATTCAGTCTTTCTCAATATGTATTTTATATCTTCGAGTTTTTTTCCGT
>OLVO01003478.1_pt1 | contig 12918 bp, 9 predicted proteins | sample 1672571 | NCBI WGS metagenome assembly OLVO01 (sample SAMEA3136700, study PRJEB25190) | human gut metagenome | biome: human gut; feature: human-associated habitat; material: faeces | place: Austria | collected 2013 | reverse complement strand
GTGCTGATGGAAAAGAATATTCCATTACCGAAAGTATTTATTCTAAGACAGAGAGTGCAATAGAAGTGATTCAAAAGGGTAAAAAAATATCTTTTATTCCAGGAGAAGGGAATAAGAAACTATTTGCTACAGAGGTGAAGATAGATGTTTAATTAAGAGAGAGGTTATCGGGAATTTAATGGAACGGTAAAGGGAGGGGTAAAAGATGGAGGATCAAAGAGACAATCCTAATATTATTGGGAGTGAAATCATCATATATCAAACGGAAGATGGATATACAAAAATTGACGTTAAATTTGAAGACGAGACCGTTTGGCTTACACAGGCACAATTATGTGAGTTGTATCAGACAAGTAAATCTAATATCAGCGAGCATATCAAGCATATTTTTGAAGAGGAAGAATTGGATGAAGAGTCAGTTGTTCGGAAATTCCGAACAACTGCAGCTGATGGAAAAAACTATAATACAATTCATTATAATCTTGATATGATTATTTCTCTTGGATATAGAGTGAAATCCAAGATTGCTACAAATTTCCGTCGGTGGGCTGCTGAACGATTAAAAGAGTACATGATAAAAGGCTTTACAATGGATGATGAACGGCTAAAAAATCTGGGTGGGGGTAATTATTGGAAAGAGTTATTAGACCGTATTCGGGATATTCGCTCATCTGAAAAAGTGATGTACCGACAGGTACTTGACCTTTATGCAACAAGTGTTGATTATGATCCCAAGAGTAGTGAATCCATTGCATTTTTTAAAATGGTACAAAATAAATTACACTATGCAGCACATGGACATACAGCAGCAGAAGTTATATACGAGCGTGCGGACGCCAGTCAGCCTTTTATGGGATTAAAAAGTTTTTCTGGTGATTTTCCTGTATTGAAAGATATCAGTATTGCCAAAAATTATCTCAATGATGAAGAGTTAAAGATCCTAAATAATATTGTATCGGGATATTTTGATTTTGCGGAGATTCAAGCTATGCGTCACAATCCCATGCATATGGAAGATTATGTGGAACACCTTGATAATGTTTTGAAAACTACAGGTGAAAAAGTGTTGCAAGGAGCCGGAACGATTAGTCATGCACAGGCAATTGAAAAAGCAACAGAAGAATATCGGAAATATCAGGTGCAGAACTTATCGCCGGTTGAAGAAGAATATTTGGAAAGCATTAAAAATATTCACAGTACAGTAAAGAAAAACAGTAAGAATTAATTTTCATAAAAGAGATTTTTAGAAGTTGGTAAAAATACGAGTTTGGACAATGATGAGTATGTCGAGACGGTCTGTTTGCTGTCAAGAAAATAAAATCAAGTACTGAAAAGTAGCGTATTTCCGAGCTTTTTGTAAGGTTGGTATCATCAGAGAAGCCTTGCGGAAAGCTCGGTTTTATTATATGGAAACATATCTACTTTTTGGTCTGATTGGAGAAAAAGTGGATGGCCGGAAAATTGCGGTAGGGTTTAGGCTGTGGATTAGATGTTAGCATTTCCGGATTTGGTTCATCGTGAATCAGTCGATACAGCGGATGTTTGATAGTTTTTTCCTCGCCACCGGTACCGGTGTATTGATATACATGGACTCTGTGACCTGAACATAAAGTTTGTCATCTACTTTTGTTGCGATAAAATCCACTTCGGAATTATCCACTTTACCAATAGAGACATCATAGTCTCTACGTAGCAGTTCAAAGTAAACAACATTTTCTATTGCATGTCCGCTATCACGATCCCTGAATCCAAGCAGATAGTTTCTAAGTCCGATATCAACGATGTAATACTTTCCAAGAGTACGTAAGAATTCCTTTCCTTTAATATCAAATCTCTTGATGTCATAGAAGAAGTATGCTTCCAGTAGCGCATTCACATAGGCCTGAACAGTGTGAGCGCTTGGAGTTCATAGTGTTCGCCGGTTTTATCAAATGCTTGCTTGCGTGTGCCACCTAACGCACTTTTGGTTTCTCTTATTTCAAAATCATGGAATGTTAAAAATTCAGAGAAAGATAACGGCAGCATTTTTATTTCTATGCATCTTCCAGATAAATAGGTGGCATATTCAGAGGAGAGCATATAGGCATTTGAGCCTGTGACATAAATATCGCAGTTGAAATCGACACGAAAAGAGTTAACAGCATCTTCCCAGTCAGGCACACGCTGAACTTCATCAAAAAAGAAGTACATTCTTTTATTTGGTACGATATGTTGTTTGACATATTTGTAGAAGGAATCGCTGGTCATATTTTTATAAGCGTAGGATTCAAAATTCATTTCCAGAATCTGATCGTCAGTAATACCAGTTTCTTTCAGATGAAGGGTCATTAACTTCAACAGACTGGATTTGCCGCATCTACGGATTCCGGTAACAACCTTCACTGGCTCGGTGTCTTGAAATGCTATGATCTTATTCAGGTATAAATCTCTTTTTTTGAGTTCGTGAGTATCAATCATTTGATATACCTCCTTATGACAGGAGTATAGCATAAATTCTTGAAAAAATAAAGTTTATGCACTGAAATGCAAAAACTTTGAAAAATCGACAATTTTTGCAATGACACATTACATAGAAAATATTTCAATATACTGATATAAATGTTAGTGAAATTTAAAAATTGTTGTGATAAAATAAGTTGTTGGCATTTGCAGTGATGGTGAGTAAGAATGGCGATAACAACAAACATCACATGCTTTAAATAAAAAATTAGAATACAGGAGACAAAAAATGCAGGACGATTTAAGAGCAGAACTGATCAAGCAGTTCCCATCAGAGGTAATAGAGACAAAGGATATGACAGGGAAAGAGTACTATGCCTGTCCGACATGCAAACGCGCAGTTGCAACCGGTACTGAAAAATGTCAGGGATGCGGACAGAAATTAAGCTGGGACAATATCAGGCATGAGAATGAGGCAAAAGGAAGTAAAAAAGCAAAAATCGAGTTTGATGTTCCGGCAGATTTTGCATTAGAGGACTGCAGAAAATGCCCATTGTCCTATATCGGAAGAAATGGGGACGAAAATGTTTACGAATGTCCACTGCAGATGAGAGGAAGCTGCAGGCTGGAATTATCATAATGAAATATCAATCAGAAAAGGAGCGTATATGGCATCAAAATTCTACGCGGTAAAAAAAGGTAAAATTCCGGGAATCTACAACAGCTGGGATGATTGCAAAAAAATGGTAGACGGTTTTCCGGGTGCCGTATATAAAAGCTTCAAAACACTTGAGGAAGCGGAAGCCTTCGTGGGTGCAGAAGGCAGCTCCAGAAAGCGGAGCGAAAAAGCAGAAAAACCAGATACAGGGAAGCAGGAACAAAATCCGGCAGTCTACGCCTTTGTCGACGGCTCTTACAACATTGCCACAAAAGTCTACGGCTACGGCGGATTCCTCATTCATAATGGAGAGAAAGAAGTGCTGCAGGGAAGCGGAAACGATGCGGAGATGGCATCTATGCGCAATGTTTCAGGAGAAATATTAGGAGCGATGGCTGCAGTAGAACGTGCGATCGAGTTAAAACTTCCGGAAGTGACGATTTATTACGACTACATGGGAATCGAGATGTGGGCAGAGGGAGCCTGGAAACGAAACAGGCAGGGCACGATCGCCTACTATGAATATATGCAGTCTGCAAAAAATAAAATCAGGATTAAATTTGTGAAAGTAAAAGGCCATTCCGGTGTGGATGGCAATGAAGAAGCAGACCACCTTGCAAAGGAAGCGGTCGGAAATACAATTTAGAAACGTTTTCAAACAAATAATTGATAAAAAAGTTGTTTAAGGTTTGACAGACATAAAATATGAGACTATAATGTGAGAAACTAGAAGAAAATTGACAGATTTTTCAGGTGGAGGGTAGAAGAAAAAACAGATAAAAAGTGAAATAAAACGAGGCAATTAATACATTGTCAGACTGGAAAAATTAATATATCAGAGAAAGAAAAAAAGTATATTAGAATGGAAAGGAAAATACAATTTATGTTGTCACAAAAGAGTACAATGAAAACAAAACTTGAAAATATGTATCTGCAGAAAAGGATCAGTTACGGTTATAGAAAAGTCATTAACATGATGCTGCTGTCAGGAGTGATTTCTATTATTGCAATAGGCATTCTGTTTGCCAATATGATGAATTATGTCAATAATGTCAACGCAGCAGATCAGGCAGTAAAAACATGCAGAATTAATATAAATACAGCAGCAAGAAATATCCGTGAAATGGCGCTGAATGATGACGAATCCACTTACGACAGCTACGAGGAGAAGGTGAAAGAGCTTCTCGGGACCGTAGATACACAGATGAATGTTTTACACGGCACAGGTGTCATTACAGAGGATCTTTATACAGAATATAAAGGTGCATTTACGGACTGGGGAACGATCGGATATGAGATCATGGAAGAGATCAAGGCCGGTAAGGAAGATCAGGCTGTCGATGGTATCTTAAATAAGTGTACCCCTGCATTAAACAGCTTAGTAGAAATTTCAAAGAAATTAGATGCATTGACTGATAAACAGAGAAGTAAGGCTGTCCAGAGCACGATCTTCTGTGCAGTTGCCGGTATTGCAGTGATCATTATCTTCCTGCTCCTTGCATGGGCAATCGCAAAGAAAGTGAGCAGGATGGTACTTGAAACCATTCTGGAACCATTACATGCGATCGAGGACGTGGCGAAGGAACTTACGGAAGGAAATCTGCACAGCCAGCTGGAATACCACTCCGAGGACGAGATCGGAAGACTTGCACACAGCATGCGTAAGTCCATCCATATCCTTGGAACGTATGTCGATGATATTGACCGCTCCATGAAACAGTTCTCAGAGGGCAATTTTGATGTACAGCCAGAGGTAGAGTGGAGAGGGGACTTTGTTGGTATTTTACAATCCTTTATGGAGTTCCAGAACAGCATGTCTGATACGGTAAGAGGAATCCAGAGGGTTTCCGATGAGGTATCCAACGGAGCAGAACAGGTGGCATCCAGCTCGAACGAGCTTGCAGACGGCGCAACGAATCAGGCAGCAGTTGTCGAGGAACTGACCGCTACCGTTACCGGTGTTTCCGAACAGGTGGCAAACAATTCACAGGCAGCAAAGGAGATCAGCGGAAAAGTGGAACAGCTTGGACAGGCGCTGATCGAGAGCAACGGAAAGATGCAGGAGATGGTTGTCTCCATGAACGAGATCAATGATGCATCGCATGAGATTGACAAGATCATTGCGACGATCAATGAGATCGCATCCCAGACCAACCTGCTTGCCTTAAACGCATCTATTGAGGCTGCAAGAGCCGGTGAGGCAGGAAAAGGTTTCGCAGTAGTTGCAAATCAGGTAAATGTCCTGGCAGATCAGAGTGCAGAAGCGGCAAAGGAATCAGCGGCACTGATCGAGCGCTCTGTGAATGCTGTTGAAAAAGGTATGATAGTTGCAAAGGAAACAGCAGCACAGTTAGAGGAAGTGGCAGAGAATTCAAAAACGATCACAAGTGAAGTGACAAATATCGCAGACACCTTAGAGACACAGACAGCAGAGATCCATCAGATCAATGAAGGAATCGAGCAGATCAATGATGTGGTACAGACGAATTCAGCTACTTCAGAGGAATGTGCGGCTGCAAGTGAAGAGATGAGCAGCGAAGCAGACAATTTACGTACAATGATCCGCAGATTTAAAGTTGCAAAGACGGAAAAATAATATCAGACCAGATAAATTCAATTGGATGCGCAGGAGTATAAGCGCAAAAGAAAGAGGAAAGGTTCTCTGGTTATGAATAAGGATGTATATGGAATATTAGGAGATCTGACAGCAGAGATCTTATTGGAGATCATAGCGGAATGCATGGATGATTACCTGTACGTAATCGATCTCCAGAATAATAAGATGGAAATTTCCCAGTCTGCCCTGGATCGGTTTATGATTTCTGAGACACATGTGAGGAATGTAAAGCAGGAGATCATGTCCGTTGTCTACGAAGAAGACCGCACTATGTTTGCAAAGCATATGCAGGCTGTGATGGATGGAAAGGAAAAGGTGCATGATATCCATTACCGGTGGCTCGACAAAAACGGGCTTCCGGTATGGGTCAACTGCCGCGGAGTAGTGATTGATGATGAAGATGGGAAGCCGGGGTATCTGGTGGGATGTCTGAATGAGACCGGAAACCAGCGGCGGGCTGATAATGTGACCGGGCTTTTAGGCGGAATGGAATTTTGTGCTTATCTGCGGTCACAGAAGAAACCTGTGACGACCGGATTTCTTATGCATATTGGAATTGATGATTTTGCAACGGTGAATGAAACACATGGCAGCAATTATGGCGATTATGTGTTAAAAAGTGTTGCAGACTGTATGAAAGAGTGCCTGTCCGGAAATCAGCGACTCTATCATCTGGTCGCAGATCAGTATGTGATCGTGGATCTTGACAGTACTTCCATGGATGATGCCATACAGCTCAAAAAAAAGATCGGTGAGAAAATAGACGAATTCATCATCTCTGAAAAATATGAAGTTGTATTTTCAGCTTCTGCAGGAGTGATCGATGCCTCGACTGTGGCAGAAGGCTACGAGGAATGCCGCAAAAAGTTTGAATTTTCCCTGAAAAAGGCAAAACGGATGGGAAAAAATAACATCTATTTTTACAGGCAGGAGGATTACGAGAAATTCCAGCGGAATGGAAGAATCATAAGTGCACTGAGAAATTCCATCGCTAACGGGTGTGAAGGCTTTGAAGTATATTATCAGCCGATCGTGGATTGTGTTTCTGGGCGTGTGATCGGTGCAGAAGCACTCATGCGGTATACCATGGTGACAGAGGAAGGTAAGGAGTGGCTGTCTCCGGTCGAGTTTATACCGCTTCTGGAAAAGACAGGACTGATCATTCCGGCGGGAAGGTTTGTGTTAAATGAGGCAGCAAAAATGTGCCGTGAGATACAGCAATATATACCGGAATTCAGTGTGAACGTGAATATTTCCTGTTATCAGATCGAGCATGGAAAGATTGCAGACAAGATACTCACTGCGGTCAGGGACAATGGACTGATGCCGGATCGCATCTGCATAGAAATGACTGAAAGCGGCTTCATGGATATGACACCGGTCTTTTGTAAATTCAGGAAAGTGCTTGAGGAAAATGGGATTCAGTTCGTGATCGATGATTTTGGAACCGGATATTCCAATCTCCACTGCATCAGTGACATGAATCCGGGCTATGTGAAAATGGATAAGGATTTCACAGCAAAGGCAATGAGCTGCGAACGGGATTACGAGCTGTTTAAAAAGATCATTGAGATGGTTCACAGCATCGGCATCCGCATCTGTGTGGAAGGAATTGAAAAAGAAGACTGGCATCTTAAGATGAAAGAACTGCAGGCGGATTATCTTCAGGGGTATTTTTTTGGAAAACCCTGTGAAAAAAAGAAGTTTATGGAAGAGTTTGTTTGCAATCCGCATAATAATGGCGTATGGTGAGATAGTACCTCTCAGGAGGTGCTATTTTACTATACAGATTTTTATAGAAATTTCATATCTGCATGAAACGGAGTATAAAGAATGAACGAAATAGAAGTTATCTGGAAGTTTTTAGATAATCTGGATGAGTACGTGTACGCAACAGACATAGAGACAGATGAGCTTGTTTATATGAACCGCAAATTGTTAGAGGTGTATGGATTACAGTCCATAGATGATGTGAAAGGGATGAAGTGCTACGAGGTGCTGCAGAAATCTTCTGTTCCCTGTGGTATGTGCAATAATGACAGGCTTTGTGCCGGAAAGTTTGTCGAGTGGCGTTATTATAATCCGGTGATCGATAAATACATGATGTTGAAAGATACCCTGGTGGAAGATCCTGTCACAAATAAAAAGTACCGGATCGAGATCAGTATAGATATCAGCGAGGAGCGTTCACAGGACAAGATGATCCAGAAGTACAGGGATATGGAGTCCTTTGTCAACGAGGCATTGAAGGATGCGCTTTCTGTCGAGTCGCCGGACGAGACGATCCGTATTATTCTGGAATATCTCGGAAAAGTGCTGAACGGAGAGAGAACATATATTTTTGAGAAGAACAGAGATGGCAGGGATGATAATACATATGAATGGACGGCGCCGGGAGTGCCACCGGAGATCGACAATCTCCAGAATCTTCCGCCGGAGATCTGTGAGAACTGGTATCACATTTTTGAGGAGGGAAAATATGTCCAGATACCGGATATTGAGGAGATGCGCCTGAGCGATCCGTTTCAATATGAAAATCTGAAGCGGCAGAAGATCCATTCCATTGTTGCCATGCCAATTTATGATGCGGAAAAAGTCATTGCTTTTTACGGAGTTGACAATCCGCCGGCATTTTCATTGGAATATACGTCGGATATGCTTCAGATCATGGGTTCTTTTCTCAAGTCCTGCATCAGACGCAGGAATCTGATGAGGCGTCTGGAAGATCTAAGCTATAAGGATGCGCTGACTCAGCTTGGAAACCGCTTTGCGATGGAAAAGTATGTGAGACAGATCGATCCGGAGCAGAGCGTTGGCGTAGTTTATTGTGACGTTACTGGTTTAAAGGGTGTGAATGACACACTGGGACATAAGGCAGGGGATGACCTGATCCTTAGAGCCGGTGCATGTCTGGAGCAAGTGTTTGGCGATTACGGCGTATTCCGTATCGGGGGAGATGAGCTGCTTGTATTGTGCGCGCAGATCGATCAGGACACGTTGGCGGAACGCATAAGGCAGTTAGAGTGTCTGACAGCTGAGAAGGACGTAAATATCGCAGTGGGAGTGATCTGGCAGGACAGGGCGGACACACATCTGGATGAACTTCTGCAGGAAGCTGAGAAGCGCATGTATGAGGATAAGGCAGAATACTATAAGAAAACAGGGATTGAGCGGAGAGGTGCAGACAAAAAAGGCTGAATCTGCTCTCACTAAATGAGAATAGATAAAAAAGTGATAATAATTTTGTCTGAAAACGGTATTTTCCTAGGCGAAATGTAAAAAATTTTAAAATAGAAATAAAATGATTGTGATTTTGCCATGAGGTACAGTATAATAAGAAATGTCGGTTAAATGTAAAAATCATGTAAAAAGTTTGTAAATAAAATTGCAGACAGGGATACGTTAGGATGTATAACGTGGTTAGGAGTACAAATGACAACATTTACTATTATTTTATCGCTGCTCAGCGGAGTGGCACTGTTCCTTTTTGGTATGTCCCTGATGGGGGACGGACTGAAGAAAGTAGCGGGTAATAAGCTGGAGCTGGTTCTTTATAAGCTGACGAACACACCGTTGAAAGGAGTGCTGCTTGGAACTGCTGTGACAGCAATCATCCAGTCCTCCTCCGCAACGACTGTTATGGTTGTCGGCTTCGTAAATTCCGGAATGATGAAGGTTGCGCAGGCAATCGGTATCATCATGGGAGCCAACATCGGAACGAGTGTGACAGGTTGGATTTTGTGTCTGTCGTACATTGACGGTTCGAACGGGATTGCACAGCTGCTGTCCACGGCGACTATCTCAGCGATCGTGGCTATCATTGGTATTATCTTTAAAATGTTTGTAAAAAAATCCGGCTTTAAAAATGTCGGTGACATTATGCTTGGGTTCTCCATCCTGATGGTGGGGATGCAGACCATGAGTGGGGCAGTTGCACCATTAAAAGATAACGAGCATTTTGTGAATGTATTGACAATGTTTAAGAATCCGGCGGCAGGTATACTGGCAGGGATTTTATTTACAGCGGTATTGCAGAGTGCATCTGCCTCAGTCGGTATCCTTCAGGCGTTGTCCATGAGTGGAACGATCACTTTTGCAGCGGCGCTTCCTATTACCATGGGTATTGGTGTCGGCGCAGCCTGTCCGGTTCTGCTCTCCTCGATCGGAACGAACAAAAATGGTAAGAGAACAGCCCTGATCTATCTGTTTAACGATCTGTTCGGCATGCTGTTCTGGTCAATTGTATTCTATTCTGTCAATGCAGTGGTGCATTTTCCATTTATGAATGCCACCATGAGCCCGGTACTGATCGCACTGTTAAACACGGTTTTCCGTGCGGCAACGATTTTAGTACTTCTTCCATTTATCAAATGGATTGAAAAAATTGTTTATCTTGTTGTAAAAGATTCGCCGGAGGACGAGGAGGATCAGGCAGACTTCGATCTGCTCGAGGAGCGTTTCCTTGCTTACCCGGATCTTGCGATCACACAGAGCCATCTTGCGATGAACGGCATGGCAAAGAAGGCAAGAAAGAATATTTTACGCGCGTTAAGCCTGTTCCTTGTGTATTCGACAGAAAAGTTTAATAAGGTACAGGAGAAGGAAACACTGATCGATAAATATGAGGATAAGCTGGGAACCTATCTGATGCAGATGTCCACGCATGAGATGAATGGAAGCCAGGCGAAGCAGGTATCCAAGTTTTTGCATACAGTGAGTGATTTCGAACGTCTGGGCGACCATGCGGTGAATATCTCAGAGGTTGCGGCGGAGCTGAACGAGAAGAAAATTGCATTTTCGGACGAGGCACAGTATGAGCTGGATGTGCTTGAGAATGCAGTAAAAGAGTGTGTCAGTCTTGCGGTGGATGCATTCTGTGCGGACGACCTTGAGATGGCGGCAAAAGTAGAACCACTCCGCGAACTGATCGGTATCCTCTGCGATGAACTGAAACTGCGTCATATCGCAAGACTCCGCACCGGAAAATGTGAGATGAAGCAGGGATTTGCGTTTAATGATCTGCTGACGAACCTGGAACGAATCGCAGCACACTGCTCGAACATCGCAGTTGCCATGATCGAGCTTGAGGCGGCAGACTTTGATACCCATGAGTATTTAAAGAGTGTCCGCGAGTTAAAGAATGACACTTACATGGCATACTTTGATGAGTATGAAAGAAAATATGACATCAATGGTTACCGGAAGAAAAAGACAAAAGCACAGAAATAGAGATCAGTGATTACGGCTGTCGTACTGAAAGGAGAAATTCCCGGATTGTATGGCAGCTTTTTTGTTCCATTCTTTTGGAGAAATTTTCTGATGGAAAACATCATAAGCCGGGAACTTTATTCTAGTCAAAAAAGATAGAATGATGTACTATGAAAAGGAACAGAAAACGAAAATTAGAATTTGAAAAAAGTAAGGGAAAAACATGTCGCTGCAATTTATTTTCGGAAATTCAGGAAGTGGAAAATCATCCTATTTATATAGGAACATACTAAAAGAAGCGGCAGAGCATCCGGAGAAAAATTATCTGGTGCTTGTGCCGGAGCAGTTCACCATGCAGACACAGCGCGAGCTTGTGCGGCTTGAAAAGTCACATGCTATCATGAACGTGGATGTGTTAAGTTTTGCACGCCTTGCATATCGTGTGTTTGACGAGCTTGGGAAACAGAACCTGCGCGTGTTGGAGGAGACCGGAAAGAATCTGGTGCTCCGCAAGCTTGCAGGGGAGCAGAAGAAAAACTTAAGTGTGCTGGGCGGTAACTTAAACCGGATGGGGTACATCAGTGAGGTGAAATCCCTCATTTCCGAGCTGACGCAGTATAACGTGTCACCAGAAAAATTGGATACATTTTTGGAGACGGAGGATGTCGGGGAGACATTGCGCCTGAAAATGCAGGATATCTCGGTCATGTATCACAGTTTTTCTGAATATCTGCAAGGGCAGTATATCACCTCTGAGGAAGTGTTATCGCTATTGTGCGATGCCGCAGAGGATTCGAATATTATAAAAGACAGCGTGATTGTGTTTGACGAATTTACCGGTTTTACACCGATACAGAATCAGCTTCTTAGAAAACTTTTAGTGTTATCAGAGCGTATCATTGTCTCCGTGACGATGGATGCAAGCGAGGATTTTTACCATTGCAGGGGCGAGCAGGAATTTTTTTCCATGAGTAAAAAGACGGTTTCGGTGCTGATGAAAATGGCAGAGGAACTTCATGTCACGGTGGAGGAGCCTGTTGTGTTATCCGATGGAAAAAATCACAGATATAAAAATGCTCCATCCCTGTACTTCATGGAGCAGAATCTGTTTCGACCGTATTATCATAAATGGCGGCAGAAGGAGGATGAACTGCGGATCGTGAGCCTTAAAAATCCGAGGGAAGAGCTTCACTTTGTGGCGCGTGAGATCACGAAATTTGTGCGTGAGAAACAGTACTGTTATAAGGATATCGCAGTGGTGACCGGGGACGTCAGTCTTTACGACAACTATGTGGATGAGATTTTTGCAGCGTATGATATTCCGTACTTTCTCGACCAGACGAGAACCATTCTGTTTCATCCTTTTATCGAGTTTATCCGTGCGGTGCTTGAGGTGGTGGAACTTGATTTCTCTTATGAGAGCGTGTTCCGTTTTCTGCGCTGCGGTCTGACCGATATCACAGAGCAGCAGATCGATCTGCTGGAAAACTATGTGCTTGCCAAAGGGATACGCGGCAGAAAAAAATGGGAAAAACAGTGGACGTTTGTGTTCGATGATACCGAAAAAGAGAACCTCACAGAAATGAATGAGGTGCGGGAAAAGATTTATGGCTTCTTTGCACCGTTATCGGAAGCGTTCACACAGGGAAAGACTGTGCGTGACGAGACCACTGTGTTGTATGAATTAATTGAAAAATTAGAAATAGAACAAAAATTAAAACAAAAAGAACTGGAATTTGAACGGCAGGGCAATCAGGTCAAGGCGAAAGAGTACGCCCAGATTTACAAAATTGTCATGGATCTGTTTGATAAGGTTGTGGACTTCCTGGGAGACGAAGTGCTTCCGGTCAAAGAGTATGCGGATATTTTAGACGCCGGATTTGAGGCTGCAAGAGTCGGCGTGATCCCGCCGGGAAATGATAAAGTGACGATCGGTGACATCGAGCGAACCAGATTGAACCATATCAAAATCTTATTTTTCATCGGTGTCAATGAC
>OLVO01003469.1_pt1 | contig 12946 bp, 13 predicted proteins | sample 1672571 | NCBI WGS metagenome assembly OLVO01 (sample SAMEA3136700, study PRJEB25190) | human gut metagenome | biome: human gut; feature: human-associated habitat; material: faeces | place: Austria | collected 2013 | reverse complement strand
GGTTGGTGATTTTTCTGTAGATAACGGTAATATCCGTTACGGACTTGCGGCGATCAAGGGGGTTGGAAGACCGGTGATCGAGCAGATCATCCGGGACAGAGAAGAGCATGGCACGTTTCGTGATCTGAAGGATTTTCTGGAACGGCTTTCCGGTAAGGAAGTCAATAAACGTGCGGTAGAAAACTTTATCAAATCCGGCGCATTTGACAGTCTGAAAGGGACCAGAAAGCAGTTTATGATCATTTATGTACAGATCATGGATCAGGTAGCACAGAACAAGAAAAATTCGCTTGCCGGACAGATGTCGCTCTTTGATATTGTAGATGACGAACAGAAAAAAGAATTTGAGGTCACGCTTCCGGATGTGGGAGAATACCAGAAGGAAACGATGCTTGCATTTGAAAAAGAAGTACTCGGCGTGTATATCAGCGGACATCCATTGGAAGAATATGAAGAGAAATGGCGCAAGAGTATTTCCGCAACGACATTGGATTTTCAGCTTGATGAAGAGACCGGACGGACAAAAGTACGTGACGGGTCAAGGGAGATCATCGGTGGTATGATCACATCGAAGATGATCAAATATACAAAGAAGAATCAAACGATGGCATTTATTACCGTAGAGGATCTTCTTGGAACGGTAGAGGTTGTCATTTTCCCGCAGAGCTATGAGAAAAGCCAGCAGTATCTGCAGGAGGACAGCAAAGTATTTGTGCGGGGACGTGTATCGGAAGAAGATGATAATGCAAGTAAGCTGATCTGTGAAGAGGTGATTCCGTTTGATATGACGAAAAAAGAACTGTGGATCCAGTATGCCGACAAACAGAGTTACCTTCAAGATGAGCAGAATCTGTTCCGGATGCTCGCGGAAAGTGAGGGTGAGGACCAGGTTGTAATCTTCTGCAAAGCGGAGAGAGCGGTAAAAAGACTGCCTAAAAACGCAAATATCCAGGTAGAACCTGGAATTTTGAGCAGATTGACGAATTATTTTGGAGAAGATTGTGTAAAAGTAATAGAAAAACCCATTGAAATGAAGGGGTGAATATTATACAATAACGTGTGGATTGAGATAAATTAAGCAAAAGGATAGTAAAGTTACAAAGTAGAAGAGACGGAGGAGACATATCATGGCAGAAAAAGTAATCAGAACTATCGGCGTATTGACCAGTGGTGGAGACGCACCGGGAATGAACGCTGCAATCCGTGCAGTTGTAAGAACCGCATTGGGAAAAGGACTGAAGGTAAGAGGAATCAGAAGAGGTTATTCAGGACTTCTTAACGAGGAAATTATTGATTTAAGTGCCAGAGATGTATCAGACACGATCCAGAGAGGTGGAACGATTCTTCTGACAGCCCGTTGCGAGGAAATGCGTACACCAGAAGGACAGCAGAAAGCAGCAGCAATCTGTAAGAAATATGGAATTGACGGTCTGGTAGTTATCGGAGGAGACGGTTCCTTCAAGGGAGCACAGAAATTATCTGATTTTGGAGTAAATACAATCGGACTTCCGGGAACGATCGATCTTGATATCGCATGTACAGAATACACAATCGGATTCGATACAGCGGTTAATACAGCGATGGAAGCAATTGACAAAGTACGTGATACATCTACATCACATGAAAGATGTAGTATTATCGAAGTTATGGGACGTGATGCGGGATACCTTGCACTGTGGTGTGGTATTGCCAATGGAGCAGAGAAGATTCTTCTTCCTGAGGAACATGACTACGATGAAGCAAAGATCATTGCAGACATCAAAGAAAGCAGAAAACGCGGTAAAAAGCATTACATTATCATCAATGCCGAAGGTATCGGTGATTCTATGAATATGGCAAAGAGAATCGAAAAAGAGACGGGTATGGAGACACGTGCTACTATTCTTGGTCATATGCAGCGTGGAGGAAGCCCGACAGCAAAAGACAGAGTTTATGCATCTATCATGGGATCTCTTGCTGTAGATCTTCTTCTTGAAGGAAAAACAAACCGTGTAGTAGGATACAAACATGGCGAGTATATTGACTTCGATATCAACGAAGCACTGGCAATGCAGAAAGGAATTCCGGAGTACCAGTACGATATCGCAAAACAGCTTGCCATCTAATAACAGACAGATTGGATGACGTGTATGACACAGGATGTATTATTGACGATTTCCGGACTGCATGATATGGTATTTGCAGATCCGGAAGAAAATGAAGAGAATGAGCCGATCGAAGTGATCACTCCGGCGAGCTATTACTGGAAGAACGGAAAGCATTATATTCTTTATGATGAAGTAATGGAAGGGATTCCGGGGGTGGTTAAGAATAAGATCAAGATCACCGGTGAAGATTCGATGGAGATCATGAAGAGCGGAATTACGAATGCACATATGGTATTTGAGAAGAATCAGATGAATGTCACATATTATGATACACCGTATGGGCAGCTTCATGTTGGAATTCATACACGGAAGCTGGATGTGAATGTGGATGATGAGCGAATTGATATTGCTGTGGAGTACGGGCTTGATGTGAATCATGAAGCGACGGCAGACTGCCGGATCGCAATGAGCATAAGACCGAAAGCACAGGCAGAGGAAGCAATTTCAGGAAAATAAAACAAAAAGGGTAAATGATTCAATCAGCTCAGAATCATTTACCCTTTTTTGTTACTTGTTCCGCAGTCTTGCCCAGAATCCTTTTTTCTTAGGTGGAGTCTCAAGAGAACCTCTGACTCCTTTTACTGCAGTGATGTAAATACCGCTTACGGTTGCTTTTACTTCTTTTTTGACTGGAATAAGATCATAGATGCTTGCATCACACATCAGAGTCATGATCTTTGGTCCGACTTTTGCCTTGACTACAGGTACCTTTGAACGACGAAGATACTTAGGTGTATTCTCAAGAACAACTGACGGGAAACCGGCATCTTTAAGCTTCATCTTACCTTTGTCGATAACCAGGATGTTGACCTGCTGTGCAGCAGCTGCAATCATCTCTTCCTGTTCTGCCTGCTTTTTCTGCGCTTTCTTACCGAGGAAATACAGAACAACCAGGGCGATAAGCAGTACGGCAAGAATTACCAGTAATACGATCGTTATCTTACTCACGGGTTTTCCTCCTCAAATCATATTTACACATAGCTTATTGTAGCATTGTTTGTAGACAAGTGCAAGTAATTTGAAGTTTTTGGCGGCTTTTTGAAAGTAATGGAAAATCTGAAATAAATGTGAATTTTGGGAAATCCCTTTTCAATGACGGATTATGTGTTATAATCATATGTAGCGCTCTGATGTGGGTGATTTGGACAGTCAGAGAGAATGAAGATATAAGAGGTGTAAAAGAAAATGAAAAAGAAATTAGCAGTACTGGCAGCAGGTATCTGTGCATTGTCATTATTTCTTACCGGATGCTCCGGTGAGATTTCCAATGATTATGTTACGATTACAAAATATAAAGGTGTGGAGATTGATAAAGTAGATGCGGATGCGGTATCGGATAATGATGTAGAAGCACAGATCAACAGTGTACTTCAGTCTAAATCAACTACAACAGAAGTTACAGACCGTGCAGCACAAACCGGAGATACGGTAACGATTGACTACGAAGGAAAGAAAGATGGTGTGGCATTTGATGGTGGAACAGCGACAGATGCACAGCTTACATTAGGAAGTGGTCAGTTTATTGACGGATTTGAGGATGGCGTTGTCGGACACAATATTGGCGATACTTTTGATCTGGATCTGACTTTCCCGGAGAACTATGGAAATGAAGATCTTGCAGGTCAGGCAGTCGTATTTACCGTTACACTGAAGGGAATCAGCCAGACCGATGTACCGGAACTTACAGATGAATTTGTACAGAGTGTTTCTGATACTTCCAAGACGGTGGAAGAGTACAAAAAGGAAATTAAAAAATCTCTGAAAAAAAACGGCAAAGAAAACCAGCAGAATACAATCAAGGAAAATGCATGGAAAGCAGTACTTGAGAACACAACTGTGAACAAGTATCCGAAGAAGGATCTGAAGAATATGATCAGTTCGATCAAGACACAGTATAAGAATATGGCATCTTATTATAACCTTGATTTTGCAGATTTCCTTAAACAGTATATGAATATGGATGAGGAAACTTTTAATTCAAAGGCAACCCAGGCTGCAAAGGATCAGGTAAAGGCCAACCTTGCGGCAGATCTGATCATTGAGAAAGCAAAGATCGATGTGTCAGATAAGACACTTGAGAAGAAGTATAAGGAGTATGCAAAGGCTTACGGATACGAAGATGTAGATGCACTCAAAAAAGCACTGGAAGATGCTGGAAACCTGGAGAATCTGGAGAAGACAGCAAGACTGGATATCGTAGAAGACTGGGTAGCAGACAACTGCAAGCAGGTGAAAAGTACTTCATCTGACAGCAGCAAAAGCGGTTCAAACAGTACAGGAAGTACCGGCAGCACAGAAAATACAAAATAGATATAAGCAAACATTCAAAAGGGCGTGTGAAAAAACGAAAGTTTTTTCATGCGTCCTTTGCTTATGAATACAACAGTAGTTATAGTTCATAAAAAAGTGTATAACTCCCCTTTCCCCATAAGAAAGCTATTATGGAATCCTATGCGGCAGTTGCAACTTTTTTCTGTTTGTTGTGATATTTATAAAGATTGTGTCCAATAGAAACAAGAAATACTTCCAGCAGAACAGATTTTATTCCTCTTCGGACAATTCTTTTGTACCAACGGTCGTTTTTGATGATGCCAAATGTACCTTCTGCCTGAATAGATCTATTCATTCTTAGAAGTGCTCCCTGGATACTTTCAAGATTTTCAATTACTTCCTGATGCATCGCTGTAAGTTCACGGTTGATCCGAACGATACGGTTTTTATCTGTCTTTTTACATTGTTCTGCGTATGGACATCCGGAACAGTCCTCACACTGGTAGTATTCTTCCTGACGTCCATACTTGTTTCCCTTTACGTTTTTTCGATACCGAAGATAAAAGTTTTTCCCGTTTGGACAACGCATGATTCCGTCTTCACCAATTGGAAAATTTACCGCTCGGAATGGATCTTCACGATACTTCCTGTCAGTAGTCTCTTTCTTGAACATGGTGAATTTCATATACTTTTCCATTCCATGCTGTTCACAAAAGATGTAATTGTTGTAAGAACCATATCCGGCATCTGCCACTGGATACTTCGGATAAAAGCCATATGTAGTATAAAACTTGTTCATTAATGGAATAAAACAATCCATATCTGAGCGATACTGATTTACATCAACAACAGCAATGTATTCATCCGCAACACCAACCTGCACATTGTAAGCTGGAAGCAGCTGGTCATTTCCCATATAGTCCGTCTTGATCCGCATAAAAGTGGCTGAATGATCTGTCTTTGAGTAGCTGTTGCGTTCCTTCCCACAGATTTTGATTTTTTCCACGTATTCTTCTAGTTTTACAGCATACTCCCTAAGTTTCTCATAATGACGTTGCTGCGTGGTTTTGCGATGTCCCCTCCCATGAACAAACATCGTTTCATCAATCTGCCAGGCTTCTGCATACTGTTCAGTCGCTTTCTTCAGATACTCAGGTGCATACTCACTATTGATACAAAGCTTTATCCCTGTACATGACAGTTCTTCATTGATTTCCTCAAAGAGTGTAGTAATCTTATCAAAGAGACGGTATCTGGATTTTTCTGTGGCTTTTTTCCACACCCAGGAATATTTATTTGCATTTGCTTCAAACTTGGAGCCATCGATGTATAGATGTTGGAGATCCACATGTTCTGTCTCGAAGATTTTTTTATTTATGTCTTGAAATATTTCTTTAATGGAATCAGCAAGTACCTCGTTAATGAAGTAGCCGAAGGTACGATAAGAAGGTGTTTGATGATCCATGAGATACATGAAGCGGAGATTGACTTTACACTGGTCCTCCAACTCACGTAATGATATATAGCCATTCGCCATAAATCCGAACAAAACTGTCTTCAGCATGCTGACCGGGTCATATCTGAGTCTTCCTGTATAATGTTGTGGAATATTTTTCAGATACTTCTCCAGTTCAATTTCTCCCATAAATCTGTCAAAAGTCAGCACTGGATCACAGATGTCCAGATAATCTTGAATTAGCAGTGGCAAAACTGCCTGTTTTGGGTTAGAATAGATTATGTTATTAATTTTCATTGCAAGCTAATTATAACAGAAAGAAGGACCTTAGGGTTTATAATAAACCCTTGGTCCTTCTTTTTTTCGGGACTATGCTTTTTTCACAGCCCCTTTTTTCTTTAAGAATTGCGAAAGACTATTGCTATTTTTTTATTTATGTATAGTATAGATTGTATGAAGAAAATAAAAACTATAATTCCACTTATTATTACATTTTGTATGAATGCTGTGGTATATTGGGGAGTGCCGCTATTACGGACGGGAATCAAGACTCATAATCTTTCTGGTCCGGCGGATGAAGTGATTCCTTTTATGCCACAGTTTATTATTATTTATTTTGGGTGTTATCTTTTCTGGGTAGTGAACTATTTCATGGCATCGATGCGGGAGGAGAAGGTGAAATACCAGTTTTTTACTGCGGATTTTTATGCGCGGCTGGTATGTATGCTGTGCTTTATTTTTTATCCGACCACGAATACGAGGCCGGTTCTGACAGGGACGGATATCTGGACGCAGGCAGTACGGTTTTTGTATACAGTTGATAAGCCAATCAACCTGTTTCCGTCCATTCACTGCATGGCAAGCTGGTTCAGCTGTATTGCGGTCAGGAAGAACCGGAAGATTTCCAACTGGTATAAAGCTTTTTCTGTCCTGATGACGGTACTGGTCGTGATATCGACACTGGCGCTTAGGCAGCATGTATGGCAGGATGCAGCAGCAGGAATTCTTCTTGCAGAAGTAACCTGGCAGATCAGCAGACGGACAAATGGATGGCAGATTTATCGGCGTCTGACAGAAAAAATAGCAAATAAACTTGGAAACCGGATAGGAATGAGGAGAGATGGAAAATAAAAAGAAGACGATCTTCAATGTCATATTTTTGTGTCTTAATTATCTGTGAAATACTTGTTGAAGCAGCTTCATCAAGTACCACCGTCTTAACTACATCTTGTCCGTCAGGTGTTATTTCACCAAGATATTGAACATAAACTGTGCCTTTTACCCAGTTTGTCTGATTCAAGCTATTGTCGGTAAGCCAGTCTGAAAGAAGAATTTTTATTTGTGGTATGCTGTCATACAAAGAAAGGTACTCATCGGCAATTTTGGCATTCCCAGAATCATATTGTACATCAGATGCCAATACCAAACGAAATGTATGCGTGGCCGTTGTGGCAATCGTATACCCTGGTTGAGCATAGGAAAAATCCATCGGGAATTGTCCATCAATACATTCAACCCAAAATAGAGAGCCCTTTAAATTCGTTCCGTTATCAGTTTCTTCCTCTCTCGCTGCAAGGCTATATACTTCGATATCACCATCATCGAAAATATCATAGCCGTATTTTCCAGCCCATTCGTCAGGTAATATCAGCGAAATTCCAAAATCACTAATATCAATGCTCTCTTGGCTTTTTTCAACATAGATTTTCTCAGCAAAGGCCAATGCGCCTACGCTAAAGCTGCAAACCATTAGGGCGATAACGGCAGCAATCGTTGCAAGCTGCCGGATACTTCTTCTCCGGTGTCCCCGTCTATAATTTGGTATCTGTTCAGCTTGCCGGATCAGTTTATCGTTCACATTTCCGATTCTGTCAGAAAACTGCTTTTCATTCATAGGTCAACACCCTCGCATTCTAAATAGCTTCGCAACTTTTTCCGTATGTTGAACAGCATAGATTTAATTTTACTCTGGCTATACCCTGTGCATCTGCAAATCTCCTCAATCGAATCAAAATACCAGTATCGGCATAAAAAAATGTTGCGCTTTTCTTCCCCTATCTGACAAAGGAATGTGTCGATAAGCTGCTCGATGCGCCGATTTTCTGCTTCACTTTCAACATACTCCTTGCCAGAAACACAGTCACCAAGTTCTTCAAATGAACAAATCGCCTCTGGCTTTCGCTTTTCTGCGGAGAGGTATTCATACTTTTTCAGGGCAAGATTTCTGGTAATTCTACTTGCGAATACGGAAAACGGTGACGGCCTTTCTTTGGGAATGGCATTCCATAAGCCTAAATATGTATCGTTCACACATTCCTCGGCATCTTCATTATTACCCAATATGTTTTTGGCAATCGAAGTGCAGTATCTTCCATACTTGTCTGCTGTTGCGGGGATTGCCTGCTCATTCCTATCCCAGTATAACTGGACTATCTTTGCGTCATCCATCAGTGTTCACCTCACTTTCAAATTTACCCTTTCACCTATATACACAACTTTTGAACTCAAATCTCACACATTTTTTTCAAATATTTTTCTATCCCATAATACCACAATGTTCTACAATTTGGGCATGAAAAGATGCCGAAGTTGCCTTCGGCTCTTTTCGGTATCCAGTACCGGTTAAGTGCGTGATTTAGTGAAATCACCGGAGTTCTACCCTATCCACACAAAAGGTAAAAGGGACTCCTGTGCCGGCAAGTTGTCAATTTGCCTAAAATAAGGTATAATAGTCATTGTTTCAACAGTAAAGTATGTTCCATACATGCTATAGAATGAAACAGTAATTATTTGGGGAGAGATTTAGTTCTATGTTACGATTTATATATGTTATTTTACTGAACCTGTTCCGTGCCCCTTACATGATTCCAAAGATGCGGAGGGAAGCTGACCATCCAGAAAAGTATTCAGCAGAAGAACGCTATGAGCTGGCAAGACATTGCATCCGTCTGATGAAAGTTACCGGTGGAATCCATACGAAAGCATATGGACAGGAGAATCTTCCGAAAGAGGGCGGTTACATGATGTACCCGAATCATCAGGGCAAGTATGATGCGCTTGGAATTGTTTACACACATCGTAGACCTTGTTCTATCGTTATGGATAAGGCAAAATCCAATACCATTCTTGTAAAAGAGTTTATTGATCTGTTGGAAGGAAAGCGACTGGATAAAAAAGATGTACGTCAGGCGCTGACCATTATCAATGAAGTATCGGAAGATGTTAAGAATGGAAAATGTTATATCCTGTTCCCGGAGGGTGGGTATGATTTTAATAACCGCAATCATGTCTGTGACTTTAAAGCCGGCAGTTTTAAAATTGCATTGAAAACTAAAGCGCCGATTATCCCGGTAGCTTTGATCGATTCTTACCGTGTATTTAACAGTTTCTGGCTTGGACCGGTTACAACACAGGTACATTATTTAAAACCTATTTTATTCGAGGAATATGGCTCTTTAAAGACACAGGAGATAGCAGCATTAGTCAGAGACCGGATCAATGAAAAGATCAATGATGTATTAAAAATCACTGAAAAGCAGGAAAAATAAGTTTTACCTATCTTTTACAAAAAATTTAAATATTGTTGATAGAAAGCAAATATCATCAGGCAGATAATAATACTAAAGAAAACAAAAAAATGTTTTAAAATTTAGAGAATGTCTGGTGTTTTGTTTATGATGAGATTATGGAAGTATGTAGATGTAAAAAAATTAGATAACAAAAGCAAAGCAAATATTTTTTTGATCATGAATATTATATTGTGGTCAGGTATCGCTTTTCTGCTCAGCCTTATCGCAGGTGTCTTCTGTGGCTATAGTGCCGAATGGGTGGAGTGGACAGTGATCATTACAGGCTATGCAGGAATCGGGATCGGATTCTTTGGCGGAGTTATTTATTATATGCGTCAGGCATAAGGATATTTGTCCGGTTACACAAGAATGCCCAGTCAGGTTTGCAATACAAAATCAGTATTGACAAATCAGGCTGGGCATATTAATTCATTTATCTACGGTTCACGAAGTTTCACATATTTCGCAGCACTTCTGCGGCGGTCATCATCAATAGCAGCATAGTGCTTTCGTGTGGTATTTACATCCTTATGGCCTAACACATCAGCGACAAGATAAATATCGCCTGTTTCGCGGTAAAGTGATGTGCCATAGGTACTGCGCAATTTATGCGGGGTAATATGTTTTAGGTTTGTTACGAGTTTTGAATACTTATTTACCATTTTCTCAACAGAGCGCACGCTGATCCGCTTGTTTTGCAAAGACAGGAAAAGTGCATTTACACTGCCATCTGCGGCAGTGATTTTCTGTCGTTCGACCATATATTCCATCAGGGCAGATCTTACTTCTTCACCAAAGTAAACAACAACTTCTGCGCCTCCTTTACGGTGAATTTTGATTCCATTATTTTTAAAATCAACATCATCCATATCAAGACCGACACATTCTGAAACACGGATTCCGGTTCCAAGCAGTAATGTCATCATAGCAAGATCTCTTGTCTTTGTTTTTTCATGGAATTTCTGCTGTTTTTCTGTGAGACTTTCTCCTGATTCCACCTCGTCCAGCAGGTTTGCAACTTCATCGATATCTAAGCGGGTGATGGTTTTTTCATGGATTTTTGGCATATCTACCTTCACTGCCGGATCCTGTCCGATCATCTCATTTTTATATAAATACCGGTAAAAGGAGCGGAGAGAAGCAAGCTTCCGTTTTAGTCCGCGCTCATCATTTGTATGTTCCACACCATCTTTTTCATAATATTTCAGATAGGAGAGATATTCTTCAATATCCATGGGCGCTAAATTGCCCAAAACAGACAGAGGTATTTCAGTGATATCCTTTTTTGTGCATAATGGATTATTTTCATGCAGATAGTCAAAAAAACAATTCAGATCATATGCATACGCAATCCGGGTACGGGAAGAAGTAGTAGGTTCAATACCAATAAAAAATTGTTTACAATACGGCGGCATTTTCTGGAGCAGATTGCGAAGCAATGTCTCATTTTTCACATTTACTTTTTCATAATAGGCCTTTTCTTTCATTGATGTCCCTTTCTTTCGTGTTCTGTTTTTTCTGGCCAGCCGGGAATATTTCCATCCAAAATGGCGGTAAACATTCTCTTTTTAGCACCCGAGTGATCCAGATTGATCTGTCGTACCAGATCTTTTGCATATTGACGTTTTGTGACTCCATCGACAGGACATGGATTTTCTACTACCGGAAGATTATATTTATTACGAAAACCTTTGACCTCAGCCTCCGATACATACATCATTGGCCGGATCACAGTCAATTCCATACGGTCTAAAAAAGTGACCGGGGAAAAAGAGTAAAATCTGCCCTCAAAAATCATGGATAAAACCATCGTCTCGATCATATCATCCATATGATGCGCATAGGCAACCTTATTGCATCCCAATTCCTTAATTTTCTGGTTCAGTGCACCTTTGCGGAGTTTTGCACAGAGAGAGCAGGGTGACGCCTCATTTTTATCACTGAAAATGATTTTTGCGATTTCAGTGGAAACGATATGATATTCAACCTGTAAATGTTCACATAATAGTTTTACCGGTGTCAGATCAAAGCCTTCATAGCCCAGGTCTACCGTAATTGCGATCAGGAAAAATTTTTTCGGATAAAACCGCCTCAAATTTGCCATTGCATACAAAAGAGTGAGAGAGTCTTTTCCACCAGAAATTCCCACTGCAATTTTATCGCCTTCCTGGATCATCTGATAATCGTCCATGGCTTTTCTTGTTAAACTCAGTAATCGTTGTAATTCCATTTCTAATTGCCTTTCTAAAATAAAAGACTGTATTTCAACACTGAAATCTATTATAATAAATTTGTATGCAAATTACAAATGAATCACTCATTTGGCTTTCAAAACCTGTAGGATTCAATTCCCACAACATTTATATGTAAATAAATTGCGTACAATTCATTGTCAAAGGAGATTTAATACACATGAAATTTGTAATACAGCGTGTTTCAAACGCATCCTGCACCGTAGAAGGAAACATCACCGGAAGCATCCAAAAGGGTTTTCTTGTCCTTATCGGAATATCAGATCAGGATACCATACAGATTGCGGATAAAATGATCAAAAAACTGCTTGGAATGCGTATTTTTGAAGATTCTGATGGAAAAACAAATCTGTCCCTGCATGATGTAAACGGAGAATTGCTGTTAATTTCCCAATTTACATTATATGCAGACTGCAGGAAAGGAAACCGTCCATCCTTTACAAACGCAGGAAAACCTGATATGGCAAAGCAAATGTACGAATATATCATTGATCAGTGCAAAAAAGAAATTCCGGTTGTTGAACAGGGAATCTTTGGCGCTGACATGAAAATTTCGCTTTTAAACGATGGTCCATTTACAATCATATTAGATTCTGCTGAAATATGTTAAACCCTTGAAAACAAATGGCTGCAAAGGATTTTATAATATTTATTTTATCATCCGCTGGTGGCAGCATTGAGGCTTTATGAATCTATTTATTCGCAAAACGCAAGTTTAACGAATAGTTGGCTTATTTCAATAAGTTTCCCGGGATTACATTCCCAGATTCAGACAACGTTCCGCAACGGCTTTTTATCAAAAATCCCTCATGGAAAACTCCATGAGGGATTACACATTTCAATTCAGATTATAAACTTCATGATTCATTTTATTTCATTGCATCCATCAATTCTCTGAACTTCAGGATCATTTCCACGCAGTTATCAGTGCCAAGCTTACCAGCATCAAGAGAAAGATTATAACTCTTAGAATCTCCCCATTTCTTGCTTGTATAATAGTTATAGTAGCTTGCACGCTGTTTATCCGTCTTATTGATGATATCTCTGGCTTTATTCTCTGTAATATTCAGATTCCTGCTGACATTTTTGATACGTACATCCAAGTCTGCATGAATAAAAATATTGATACAATCAGGGTTATCAGATAATGCATAATCTGCACAGCGTCCGACAATCACGCAGGATTCTTTTTCTGCAATTTTCTTGATCGTTTCAAACTGCGCCAGAAAAACTTTGTGATTTAATGGCATA
>OLVO01003460.1_pt1 | contig 12970 bp, 10 predicted proteins | sample 1672571 | NCBI WGS metagenome assembly OLVO01 (sample SAMEA3136700, study PRJEB25190) | human gut metagenome | biome: human gut; feature: human-associated habitat; material: faeces | place: Austria | collected 2013 | reverse complement strand
TGAATATATAAAATCTATTAATGACCTTTATATTACTTCAATAGCGGAAGCTGGTACCCATCCTACTTTTCCATCTTCCAACCGAATTTCTTTCCATTCTTTCATAGAGTTGTCCTTGACGTTTACTTTTCTCCCTTCATGCAGAATAAACAAACTGGTACCACTCTCGCTTGGAGTACTTCGAACTGTTACACTTGGGTTCATTACTATAGCTTCATTTCGATTGACTAAATGTTCTTTTTGTTGTGAAGCAAAAAGATTAGAGCATACTGTGATTATTAAAAAGATAATCCCTGAAATGAAGCCTATCTTTTTCCACATAATCTGTTTTGAAAATATAAAGAAGTAGAGAGATACTATCAGTAGAATGAAAGAAACAATTCCCCATGTGGCCCATGCATCTACACTCATACAATTAATCAAAGACTTAGTCCATGAGATAAAAAAGACTTCAGGAGTAGGTTCTACTTTATCTATTGTTTTGGCACGTGCTACTTCGAGATTAGCACGGATGTCGCTATTTCCCGGTTGCAAAAGCAAGGCACGTTCGTAATTAAGAACCGCCTTTGCTATTTCACCTATTTTATAATAACTATTTCCGAGGTTATAATAAACTTCAGATGCTTCTCCATTCTTTAGTAATGCTTCGTATATTTGAATGGCAGCCGCATAATCTTCTTTTATATATGCGGAATCTCCTTTAGTTTTTGTCACATCTTCCAATTTGTTATCAAGAAGTGTATGTGTATCGACATGGATAGAATCAGCTTCGTTTATTTGTCTGGGTTCAATGCTCAGTGAATCTTGCGCGAAGCAAGTTACCGACATTGATAAGAATATAAAAAATAATATTTTTTTCAAAAAAGGATGCAAAAATATATTAATGTATGATACAATGTAACAAGTAAATTTTAAATAAAGGAGAGTGCAAATATGTCCGAAATAAAATACAAAAGAGTATTGTTAAAACTAAGTGGAGAAATGCTTGGAGGACAAGAAAAAAGGGGAATTGACATATCTGTTTTGGATGAGATAAGTAATCAGATAAAAAGAATGTTAGAAGCAAAAGCAGAAGTGGCAATTGTAATAGGTGCAGGAAACTTTTGGAGAGGTAAAAAAGAAGATGAAATAGAAAGAACAACATCAGATTATATAGGAATGTTGGGAACAACAATGAATGGATTAGCTTTACAAAGTCGATTGCAAAAAAATGGTATTGACGCAATATTACAAACTGCAATAAAAATGGAACCAGTAGCTGAGCAATTTTCTAGAAGAAGAGCTGTAGAATATTTAGAGCAAGGGAAGGTTGTTATTTTTGGAAGTGGAACAGGTAATCCTTATTTTACAACAGATACTGCAGCAGCTTTAAGAGCAGCAGAAATAAATGCTGATGCAATATTAGTTGGAAAAACAATAGATGGTGTATATTCAGATGATCCTAAAATTAACTCGGCAGCTATAAAATATGATAATATAACATATCAAGATATTTTAAATAAAGATTTAAAAGTAATGGATTTAACAGCAATATCTCTTTGCAAGGGAAACAATATACCATTAGTAGTATTTGCATTGCAAGAACCAGAAAACATTATTAAAGCCATTAAAGGCGAAAAAATAGGAACATTAGTAAATTAAGAAAGGAAAATGAATTTATGGAATTTAATGAATTTGAAGAAAGAATGGAAAAAACAATAAGTGTATTTGAGGAGAATTTATCAGAAATTAGAGCAGGAAGAGCAAATCCAGCAATCTTGAATAAGATAACAGTAAACTATTATGGAACAGCAACACCAATAAACCAAGTGGCAGGAATTTCTGTGCCAGAGGCAAGATTAATTGTTATACAACCATGGGATGTTAGCTTATTAAAAGAAATAGAAAAGGAAATTTTGAAAGCAGATATAGGAATTAACCCAAATAATGATGGAAAAGTAATAAGACTAGCATTTCCTGAATTAAATGAAGAAAGAAGAAAAGAAATAGTAAAAGATATTAGAAAGATGGCAGAAGAGGCAAAAGTTGCAATAAGAAGCATTAGAAGAGATGGGATAGATGAGGCAAAGACTATGCAAAAGAATTCAGAGATATCAGAAGACGATTTAAAAGTTGCAGAAGAAAAAATTCAAAAATTAACAGATAAATATGTAGAAAACATAGACAAAATATTAGAGACAAAAGAAAAAGAAGTAATGAGTATATAAAATAAAAGAAGAAAAGGAAAATATAATATGACTATAAACGATATTAATAAAGAAAATATGCCACAACATATTGCAATAATAATGGACGGAAATAGAAGATGGGCAAAAGAAAAAGGAATTGAAACAAAGTTAGGACATAAGGCAGGTGCAGAAAATTTAGAAAAACTTGCTAATTTTGCAAATGATATTGGACTAAAATATCTAACTGTATATGCTTTCTCGACTGAAAATTGGAAAAGAACTAAAGAAGAAGTTGGAGCTTTGATGGTCCTATTAAAATCATATGTAGATAAATTTCTAAAAAGAGCTAATACAAATAATATAAAAATAAGGGTATTAGGTGATTTAGAAAGACTAGATAGTGGATTAAGAGAAAGTATAGCTGAAATTGTAGAAAAATCTAGCAATAATACAGGGCTTACATTAAATATTGCTTTTAATTATGGCGGAAGAGACGAAATAACAAATGCAGTAAAACATATAGCAAAAGATGTTGAAAACGGAAAAATGAAAATTGACGAAATTGATGAACAGGTTATTTCAAATAAATTATATACATGTGGAGAACCAGATCCTGATTTATTAATACGTACAGGAGGAGAACTTCGTATTAGTAATTTCTTGTTATGGCAACTTGCTTATACAGAATTTTTATTTGTAGATAAATACTGGCCAGATTTTTCAGAAGAAGATCTATTAAATGCCATACATACATTCCAAACTAGAAAAAGAAGATTTGGTGGAAAATAATATACAAAAACATATAAAATAAAGTGGAAGGAAATTAATATGAACGTAAAGAGATTTTTATCTGGGATATTACTATTCCCAATTTTCGCTGTTATTATGATATTTGGAAACAAATACATAATAGATATTTCAGTTAGTATTATAGCCATTATGAGTTTACATGAATTTTATAAAGCATTTAGAGGAAAAGCAAAACCAATAGGATGGATAGGCTACATAATAGCAGCACTCATAGCTGTAATACATATAATACCATCAAATTTAATATTACCAATAATTGGAGCGATAATACCAATTTCTATCATGGTGTTATTTACAAGAGTAATATTTAGTAATATGAAATTCAACATAGTTGATATATCAATAACATTTTTTGGAATATGCTATATAGTATTATTTCTATTGTTCGCACCTATAATAAGAGAGAATATAACCAATGGAAAAATATTAATCTGGTATGTATTTTTAGCATCTTGGGGAACAGATATATTTGCCTATCTTATAGGAAAACATTTTGGAAAACATAAATTTACTCAAATTAGCCCAAACAAGTCAATAGAAGGATGCGTCGGTGGTATTTTAGGAGCTGTAGTAGCTATATTGATATATACATTTGTATGTAACAATGTATTTAATATGAGTATCAATTATTTCTATGCTATGTTTATTTCAATATTATTAAGTTGTATTAGCCAAATAGGTGATTTAGCAGCATCTAGTATTAAAAGATATTGTGGAATAAAGGATTATAGTAACCTAATTCCAGGACATGGAGGAATGTTAGATAGAATAGATAGTGTTATATTTGTTTTACCATTTGCATATTTTTTATTGATGATAATTTAATTATGTAAGGAGAATTTTAATTTGTTTTTTATTATAAATGCTATAAAAATTATATTTATATTAGGATTCTTAGTTTTAATTCATGAAACAGGACATTTTCTAGTAGCAAAACTATGTAAGGTAACAGTAAAAGAATTTGCTATTGGGTTCGGACCTACAATATGGAAAAAACAAGGAAAGGTAACCAAATATGCCTTAAGACTAATTCCTTTAGGAGGCTTTGTTAGTATGGAGGGAGAAGAAGAACACTCTGATAAAGAGGGTTCTTTTAGCAAAAGCAGTATTCCAAAAAGAATTGCAATAGTTATGGCAGGAGGGTTAGTTAATATTATATTTGCTTTAATTACATATGTAATATTAATTACAGTAATGACTGGAAGTATTAACCGTGCAATAGACTCAACAGGCAGATTTGCTTTTTCAATTATTGAAAGCTTAAAGTTATTATTCTCAGGAGGGGTTACTGTTAATCAATTAATGGGACCAGTAGGAATATCTGAAATAATAGTTCAAACAAGTGGAATAGAAGAGTTTGTGTATATTATGGCACTTATATCAATGTCCTTAGGAGTAACAAATTTATTACCATTTCCTCCTTTAGATGGAGGAAAAGTAGTATTACTATTAATAGAGGCGATAAGAAGAAAGCCACTAAAGGAGAATACAGAAATAAAAATACAAATGATTGGATTTGTGGTGTTAATCACATTATCTATTATTGTTACATTTAACGATATCACAAGAATTTTTTAAAGTATTAGTAAAATTATGATTATTATATTCCAACAATTAGGAGATGCAGTTAATGGAAAAAACAGTCAAGACAATAAAAGAAATTTTTAAAGATCATAACTCAAGTAGTTTTGCATTGAATGCAGCAAAAATTAAATCAATTAATTTATTTAAAAAAACCAATAAGTTAGAAATTGATATAACTGCAGATGAGTTTATAAAAATAGCTGATTTATATACTTTTGAAAGATATCTAGAAAAAAGATTTAATATTAAAGAAGTTATAATTAAAATTGAATATGAAAATGAAATAGAAATTAACTTAAAAGAGGAATGGAATGATATAGTAAAGTATATGTCATTCAAACATCCACTAGCAAAAGCGATATTAAAAAATAGTACAGTAGAGATAGAAAATAATAACATTATTGTTAACTTAGCATTTAAAGGAAAAGAAGTGCTACAAGCTAGAGGATTTGACAAAATATTAGAAGAGATAATACAAAACATCTACGAGAAAAAAGTAAAAGTAAAATACACAGAAAATATTACAGATGAAATGATAAAACTGATACAAGAACAAGTAGAGCAAAACGAAAGAGAAGCGGTAAAACAAGCACAAAGAGAAGCAGAAGAATTTGCAAGAGAAATGGCGGAGAAGTCTGGAAAAAATGTTAAAAATGATGAAAATGCTCAAGGAGAACAGAAAACACAACAGACTGTGGCAGGAGAAGTTTTACCTTTTAATGTTGTAGAGCCACAGCAACATACTGAGCCAGAAGAAAAAACGCCACTAATATATGGAAGAAGTTTAAAAATAAAAGAACAATTAGTTAAGGTTGCGGATTTAAGCATAGATAGCGGAAAAGTCTTATTAGACGGGGAAGTACTAAATACAGATTCTAGAGAATTGAAATCTGGTAAAGTTCTTGTTATGTTTGATTTATATGATGGAAGTAGTACTATTACTTGCAAAGCCTTTGTTGAAGGAGATAAATCAAAAGAAACATTAAAGAAACTCAAAGATGCTAAAGGAGTAAAAGTAGAGGGAACAGCACAATTTGATCCCTTTGCAAAGGAACTTGGGGTTATAGCCAACACTATTATAGAAAGTACAGGAATCAAAAGAGAAGTACGTAAAGATGAGGCAAAAGAAAAGAGAGTAGAACTTCATATGCATACACAGATGAGTCAAATGGATGGTATGACAGCAGCTACAGATTTATTAAAAAGAGCAGTTAAATGGGGTATGAAATCAATAGCTATAACAGACCATGGTGTTGTACAAGCATTTCCAGAAGCACATAAATATTTAGAAAAAGATCACCCTGATTTAAAAGTAATATATGGAGTAGAAGCATACTTAGCACCAGACAAAACTCCTTGTGTATCATTTCCAAGAGGACAAAGCATAGACACAACATATTGTGTATTAGATTTAGAAACTACGGGCTTATCATTTAGAACGGAAAAAATTACAGAAGTAGGTATAATGAAAATAAAAGATGGAGAAGTAATAGATGAATTCTCTTGCTTTGTAAATCCAGAAAAACCTATACCACAAAAAGTAGTTGAAGTTACTAATATTACAGATGATATGGTAAAAGATGCTGAGACAATAGATAAAGTTTTTCCTAAAATCTTAGAATTTGTGGGAGATTCTATATTGGTTGCACATAATGCAGATTTTGATATTGGATTTTTAAAATACAATGCTAAAGAGCTAGGCTACACATTAGATAATACATATATAGATACATTAAGACTTGCAAAAGATTTATTCCCTGATTTCAAAAAATATAAATTAGGAATTATTGCGGACAAATTAGGAATAACAGTTGAAGTAGCACATAGAGCATTAGATGATGTAGATACCACAGTTAAAGTATTCAATGTAATGATAAAAATGCTAAAGGAAAAAGGAGCAAAAAAAATAGAAGATATTGATACCTTAGAAAGTGGAAAAGCAGACTTTAGAAAATTGCAAACTTACCATGCCATAATACTTGCTAAAAATTATGTAGGATTAAGAAATTTATATAAATTAATATCATATTCACATTTACACTACTTTTATAAAAAACCTCGTATATTAAAATCAATGTATAAAAAATATTCTGAAGGTCTTATTCTTGGAAGCGCTTGTGAATCAGGTGAATTATATCGTGCAATAGTTGCAGGAAAAGCCGATGAGGAAATAGAAGCTATCGCTAACGATTATGATTACTTAGAAATTCAACCAAATGGAAATAATATGTTTATGGTTAGAAATGGTACAGTACCTGATATCGAAGCGCTTCAAGATATAAACAGAAAGATAGTAGAACTCGGAGAAAAATTAGGTAAACTAGTAGTTGCAACTTGCGATGTTCATTTTATGGATCCACAAGATGAAATTTATAGAAGAATTTTAATGGCGGGTCAAGGCTATGATGACGCAGATGAACAAGCACCTCTATATCTTAGAACAACAGAAGAAATGCTAAAAGAGTTCGAATATTTAGGTGAAGAAAAAGCATATGAGATAGTTGTAACAAATACAAATAAAATTGCAGATATGTGCGAAAAAATAAGCCCTATATCTCCAGAAAAATGTCCACCACATATTGATGGCTGTGAACAAACAATTAAGGACATTGCATATGATAAAGCCCATAAGCTATATGGAGACCCATTACCAGATATAGTACAAGATAGATTAGATAGAGAATTAAATTCTATTATAAAAAATGGATTCTCAGTTATGTATATTATTGCACAAAAATTAGTATGGAAATCAAATGAAGATGGTTACATTGTAGGATCAAGAGGATCTGTTGGATCTTCATTTGTTGCAAATATGACAGGTATTACAGAGGTTAACTCACTACCACCGCATTATAGATGTCCAGAATGTAAGTATTCTGATTTTACAGATTATGGCTATCAATGCGGATTTGATTTGCCAGATAAAAACTGTCCAAAATGTGGGCATAAACTAATTAAGGATGGAATAGATATACCTTTCGAAACTTTCCTTGGATTTAATGGAGATAAAGAGCCAGATATAGATTTAAACTTCTCTGGTGAATATCAAGCAAAAGCACATAGATATACAGAAGTGATATTTGGAAAAGGTACAACATTTAAGGCAGGTACAGTTGGTACTGTTGCAGATAAAACAGCATATGGGTATGTAAAAAAATACTATGAAGAAAGAGGAATACCTGTTAATAATGCAGAGGTTCTAAGAGTAGCACAAGGATGTACTGGAATAAAGAGAACAACAGGTCAGCACCCAGGAGGGATTATAGTTGTACCAAAGGGAAGAGAAATTTACGAATTTACACCTGTACAGCATCCAGCTGATGATCCAAATTCAGACATAATAACAACTCACTTTGACTACCACTCTATTGATCAAAACCTTTTGAAACTTGATATTCTAGGCCATGATGATCCAACAATGATAAGAATGCTATTCGATATAACAGGAATTGACCCAACAAAAGTGCCACTTGATGATAAGGAAACAATGTCTATATTTAGTTCAACAGATGCTTTAGGAGTTACTCCAGAACAAATAAAAAGTAAAGTTGGAAGCTATGGTGTGCCAGAGTTCGGAACAAAATTTGTTAGAGGAATGTTGGTAGATACAAAACCTACAACATTTGATGAATTAATTCGTATTTCTGGTTTATCACATGGAACTGATGTATGGCTTGGAAATGCACAAAGCTTAATAGACGAAGGAACAGTAACGTTAAATGAGGCAATATGTTGCCGTGATGATATTATGATATATTTAATAAAGAAAGGTGTTCCACCAAACCCAGCATTTAAAATAATGGAAACGGTTCGTAAAGGAAAAGCATTAAAAGATCCAGAAAAATGGGCAGAATATGTAGCATTAATGAAAGAACATGATGTTCCAGATTGGTATATTAAATCATGTGAAAAGATAAAATATATGTTCCCAAAGGCACACGCAGCTGCATACGTAACAAATGCATTTAGAATCGCGTGGTTCAAAGTTCATGAGCCAAAAGCTTATTATGCATCATATTTCACAATTAGAGCAGATGAGTTTGATAGTGATATTATGTGTTATGGAAAAGAAAAAGTTCTCAATAAAATGAAAGAAATAGATTTGGCAGGAAATAGTGCAACAACAAAAGACAAGAACATGTATGCTATACTAGAACTTGTACTTGAAATGTATGAAAGAGGAATAAAATTTCTTCCAATAGATTTATATAAATCTCATGCAACAAAGTTTATTGTTGAAGAAGATGGAATTCGCCCACCATTAAACAGTATACCAGGACTCGGAACAGTTGCAGCAGAAGGAATAGATGAAGCTAAAAAGGATGGCAAATTCATGTCAATAGATGATATGAAGATTCGTTCTAAAATTGGAAAGTCAGTTATAGAACTATTAGAAAAAATTGGCTGTTTAAAAGGAATGAGTCAAAGTAATCAAATGAGCTTATTTGGTTAAAAAGAGGAAACTTGAAAAAAGTTTCTTCTTTTTTGCTTTGCGAACAAACATGCTGTGTACATAAAATTTAGCAACTGTGCGAAAAAGACAAGAAAGGTTTTCATAAAATATTACTTAATAAAAATGTGAATAAACCAAATTTTACAAACCACTAATAACACTTATTCACAGAGTTATCCACATTATCCACACATGTGTGAACAACTTGTGATTTTTTTTTGAAAACAAAAATGTAACATAATGTCGGAAAAATAATTATTAAAATGTGATTTTGAAAAATACTTGTAATTGTTATTTCTATTGACTTTTAAGTAATATACTGATAAAATTTATAGCAGTTTAAAAAACGGCATTTGCCATAAGAAAGAGGCGTATAAAATGGAAAAATTAACAATGGATAAAATTGTAAGTTTATGTAAAAATAGAGGATATGTATATCCAGGGTCTGATATATATGGAGGCTTAGCTAACACATGGGATTATGGACCTTTGGGAGTTGAATTGAAAAACAATGTAAAAAAGGCATGGATGAAGAAATTTATTCAAGAAAATGAACACAATGTTGGACTAGATTGTGCGATTCTAATGAACCCAAAAACATGGGAAGCATCGGGACACTTATCAGGATTCAGTGATCCTTTAATAGATTGCAAAGAATGTAAAACAAGACATAGAGCAGATAAATTAATAGAAGAATGGATGCATGAACATAATTGCGACGAAGTAGTAGATGGATGGTCAGATGAGAAAATGCTAGGATATATGGCAGAACATCATATTGCGTGTCCAAATTGTGGAAAAGAAAACTTTACAGAAATTCGTAAATTTAATTTAATGTTTAAAACCTTCCAAGGAGTTACAGAGGATACAACTTCAACAGTATATTTGAGACCAGAAACGGCGCAAGGTATATTTGTAAATTTTAAAAATGTGCTACGTACAACAAGAAGAAAACTTCCAATGGGAATTGGTCAAATAGGTAAAGCGTTTAGAAATGAAATAACACCAGGAAATTTTACATTTAGAACCCGTGAATTTGAACAAATGGAACTAGAGTTCTTCTGTAAACCAGGAACAGACTTAGATTGGTGGAAGTATTGGAAAGAATATTGTAAAAACTTTTTGTTAAATTTAGGAATGAAAGAAGAAAATATCCGTTTAAGAGATCATAGTCCAGAGGAACTTGTATTCTATAGTAAAGGAACTACAGATATTGAATTTGCATTCCCATTTGGATGGGGAGAGCTTTGGGGAATTGCAGATAGAACAGATTATGATTTAAATAAACATATGGAATTTTCAAAAGAGGATATGACATATTTGGATCCTGAAACGAATGAAAGATATGTACCATATTGTATAGAGCCATCTGTTGGTTGTGACAGAGTAGCACTTGCTTTCTTGTGTAATGCATATGATGAGGAAGAAGTTGGAGAAGGAGATGTAAGAACAGTACTTCATTTGCACCCAGCACTTGCACCATACAAAGTTGCAATTCTTCCATTATCTAAGAAGCTAGGAGACAAAGCACAAGAAGTATATAGAATATTGTCTAAAACTTTTATGTGTGACTATGATGAAACAGGAAGCATTGGAAAGAGATATAGAAGAGAAGACGAAATTGGAACACCTTATTGCGTTACAATTGATTTTGATACATTAGAAGATGATTGTGTAACTATTAGAGATAGAGACACTATGGAGCAAGTAAGAGTTAAAATATCTGAAATAGAAAATTGGATAGAAGAAAAACTTAAATTCTAAGTAATAATAATTGAAAATAAGGGAAGATGTAAAATGGGAAAAGTTAAATATTTATTAAAGAGAATCAGAAAATTAGATTACAAGAATATGTTTAGAATTGCTAAAAAAATTAGCAAAAAAACCAATAAAAGCTATATTGGAATTATATTAGACATGGTGAGATGTGGAATAAAATATCAAGCGGGTTATTATGATTATCAAGAATTTGAATTTTATAACTTAAATAAAAAGGAGAGAGAAACATATTTAACCAGAGGAAAGAATAATGAAATTATAAAAAAGTTTAATGATAAATCAAAATTTCATATATTTGAGAATAAAGATGAAATGTATGCTACTTTTGATAAGTTTATAAAAAGAAAATGGATGAAGTTAAATGAAAACAATGAGGAAGAATTTGTCAAATTCATCAAAGACAATAAAAGTGTAATTGTAAAACCTATTGATGGAGAAGGTGGACATGGAATTGAGAAGTGTACATATACGACAGATGAAGATGCAAAAAAATTATATAAATCTCTATTAGAACACGATCAATTAATAGTTGAACAATGTATTGTTCAAAATAAAGAATTAGACAAATTATATGATAAATCTGTTAACTCATTAAGAATGTTTACTTTTTACAAAGATGGAAAATCATATTTTCTACAAGCAGTGTTAAAAATAGGTAATGGTGGTGTTGTTGACAATTTTTCAAGTGGTGGAATGTACACCTATGTAAGTGAAGAAGGATATGTATATGCTGAGGCAATTGATAAGGAAGACAACATATACTTCGAACATCCTGTATCAAAAACTAAAATAGTTGGATTTGAGGTGCCTTTATTTAAAGAAGCTGTAGAACTAGTAAAGGAAGCTGCAAAAGTAGTACCGGAAATTGCATATGTTGGTTGGGATGTTGCAATAGGAGAAAAAGAACCAATTATAATTGAAGGAAATTGCTTTCCAGGAGTTTTTCAAGTAAAACCTAGTTTGTGTAGCGAAAAAAGAGGATTAATACCAAAATATAATGAAATAATGAAAATATTTTAATTGTAAATTTTATCTTTTCGTTTTGTAACTTTTTTGTGAAACCGTTGAAACCAGACGATCAAAAAGGTATAATGCAAAAAAACGAAAGGTAAAATATGGGAAATATAAAATATATTGTAAAAAGATTAAAAACAATAGACTGGAAAAAAATGAATGAAAAGATTAGTTCAATTAATAAAAAGACAGGTATACCTAAAATGAAAATTTTAGTAGATATGCAGCAATGTGCTATTAAATATGGTGCAGGGTATATGGATTATGACCTGTTTGAAATGTACAATCTTAACGCAAAACAAAGAGATACATATCTTACAAGAGGAAGAAATAATGATCTTGTTACAAAATATTGTGACAAATCATACCTTCATTATTTTCAAAACAAAGATGAATTTAATGGAAGATTTCAAAACTACTTGAAAAGAGATTGGATTTCTGTTAATAAAGAAAACAAAGAAGACGTAATTAAATTTATGAAAAAACATAAGGAATTTATGGCAAAACCAATAACTGGATCATGCGGACATGGAATTAAAAAGATAAACATAAATAATTATAAATCAACAGATGAAGTATATGAAGAGCTTACAGAAAATAATGGAAAATATGAATTAGAAGAAATTATAAAACAACATCCAGATGTAAGCAAAATATATCCTGATTCAATAAATACCATAAGAGTTGTAACTATTGTAACAACTAAAGATGGAAAATCAATTTTGAGTATTCCTGAAGAAGAAAGAAAAAATATTGAAATTGTCCCACATGTTGTTTCAACATATCTAAGAATAGGTAATGGAAAATGCGTAGATAACTTCAATAGTGGTGGAATGGTTACTCCTATAAATGAGGAAAATGGAGTTGTAGCACAAGCAGCTATTGATAAACAAAAGAATCTATATGAAATTCACCCTAAAACAGGAACTAAAATTAAAGGTTTCCAAATACCCTATTGGAATGAAGTAATAGAGCTTTGTAAAAAAGCTAGTAAAGAAATACCAGAAATGGGGTATACTGGTTGGGATGTAGCAATTACACCAGACGGACCACTATTTGTAGAAGGAAACGAATTTCCAGGACATGATATATATCAGTTACCAGAGCATACACCTAATAAAATAGGAATAATGTCAAAATTCCAATTCAACTAAATTATAAA
>OLVO01003456.1_pt1 | contig 12979 bp, 13 predicted proteins | sample 1672571 | NCBI WGS metagenome assembly OLVO01 (sample SAMEA3136700, study PRJEB25190) | human gut metagenome | biome: human gut; feature: human-associated habitat; material: faeces | place: Austria | collected 2013 | reverse complement strand
GCTGACCGTCCGGCGCATCAAGGGCATCCGCCGCGCCGCCATGGCTCCGCAGATCCCGACGAAGACCGGCCGGGAGGCCGTGCTCATCGACTGCGGCGCGACGGCCGACTGCACGCCGGAATTTCTGCTGCAATTTGCGTTCATGGGCTCGTATTACGCCGAAAAGGTGCTGGGTATCGAAAACCCGCGCGTCGCGCTTTTGAACATCGGTGCAGAGGATTCCAAGGGCGGCGAGCTGCAAAAGGCCGTCTATCCGCTCCTGAAGCAGGCAGGCGAGGCCGGGGCGATCAACTTTACCGGCAACATTGAGGCGCGCGACGTGCCGCTGGGCGGCGCGGACGTGGTCGTGGCCGACGGCTTCTCGGGCAATATCCTGCTCAAGGGCATTGAGGGCACGGCGCTGTTCATGGCCTCCATGATGAAGGATATGTTCAAGAAAAACGTACTGACCAAGCTGGCGGCGCTTTTGTGCATGGACGGCGTGAAGGCGTTCAAGAAAAAAATGGACTACCGCGAGACGGGCGGCACGGCCCTCATCGGCCTGAGCAAGCCCGTGATCAAGGCGCACGGCTCATCCGACGCGCTGGCCATCCGCAACGCCATCCGGCAGGCCATCGGCGCTGTCGAGGCGGATGTGGCCGCGACGCTGGCCGCAAATATGGACCATATGGTCATACCAAAGGAGTATCAACATGCTGAGTGAACTGGAAGCCGGGCTGGGCTACACGTTCCGGGACAAGAGCATTCTCGAAAACGCGCTGACACACAGCTCCTATGCCAATGAAAACCGCGAGCGCGGTCTGCGCGACAACGAACGGCTGGAATTTTTAGGCGACTCGATTCTGGGCTTCGTCGTGGCGGATTATCTGTACCGGAGCTTTCCGGACAGGCCGGAGGGCGAGCTGACGCGCATCCGCGCCGATCTTGTCTGTGAGAAAAATCTGGCCCGCGCGGCGGGCACGATCAGCCTCGGAAGCTTCCTGCTGCTCGGCCACGGCGAGGAGCACGGCGGCGGCCGCAAGCGCGATTCCATCGTCTCCGACGCTATGGAGTCCGTGATCGCGGCCAGCTACATGGACGGCGGCTTCTCCGCCGCGAAGGAGATCATCGACCGCCTGATCCTCTGCGACGTTCCGGCAGGCAAGCCGCATAATTTCGACTATAAGACCGCGCTGCAGGAGCTGGTGCAGCGAAAAAAGGATCAGGTGCTCCACTATGAGCTGATCGGCGAATCCGGCCCGGATCACGACAAGAAATTCGAAGTCGAGGTTCTGCTGAACGGCAGGCCCTGCGGCAAGGGCAGCGGCAGCAGCAAAAAACGCGCCGAACAGGCCGCAGCCGCAGCCGCCATCGACGCGCTGTTCCCCGGCGAGCTGTGACAGGATAAAACAAAAAGGGGCTGCTTCCGAGCAGCCCCTTTTTTATGCGCCGATTTTCTTTTTCAGCTCCGCGATCTGTTCACTGTGCATACGGATAAGCGACTTCAGGAAAGAAACCTCGTCTTCCAGCTCTTCTACACGGTTCTTAGGGTGTATCTGAAAACTCCCAATGTGACCGGCAGCGAGAAATTTTTGCGCTGAGCAAGACATTTTTTCGCAGGAATACTGACGTATTTCAAGGAAAAATGGTGCAGCGCAGCGTGAAAAGATCCGCTGTCCGGGTGCGTTGGGAGTTTTCAGATACACCCTAGGTGCAAGCGTTTCCAGAAGAACCTGCTGCCCTTCTGCAAGCTTATTGAGCTTTGGGCCGATGTCGCTTTCCACAATGACCTTGAACATATGGGCAATTTCCTGATAATCCCGGTCTTCGAGCATAGTCGTCACACCCCATTTCTGTACTGACTTTCATTATAACGGACTGAAACAGTATGTCAAGCCTTCACACGATCTCGATCTGGCACATTTTCATCGCATTCAGCGCCGTTTCATGGCTTTCCGGGGTCACGCCTGCGCAGCAGTCCGCACGGACGAAAAGCGGAACCTCCGGCAGCGCGCCCTTTGTCATCATCGCGTTCGTAATGACGCAGATATCGGTGCAGAGGCCGATGAACTCAACGCTCTCCAGCTCCGGAAGACCCTTGAGATAGTCGATCAGGGCCGGGGAGCCGAAGCCGGGCTTGTCAAAGACCGGCGCGTCCAGAACCGGCAGCGCCGCGTCGATCTGCCAGCCCGCCGTTCCCTCCATGCAGTGCGGGACCGGAAGCTTCCGGCCCTCCTGCGTGGACAGGTAATCCGCATGGTGCGTATCGCGCGTGAAGACGACCGTTTCCCCGTCCTCCCGCGCTTTTTTCAGCCGCGCCGCGACCTTCGGCACGATCGAAACGGCCTCCTTCGTCCCCAGCGCGCCGTCAATAAAATCCTTCTGCATATCGATAATGGCGAGAACCTTCATAAACCAAGCCTCCTATTCCAGTTCAGTATAGCACATACAGCCGAATTTGCACAGAAATTTCTTGACAGATTCAGGAGCCCGCGTTATACTTGTGATACTTAAAAATTTTTAATTAAAATTTTTTATGCAACGAAAGGAGCCGCCATGCTGCTTCAGACCATCGAGGCGCTGTTCCGCAAATACCGCCTGTTCTGCTATCAGAAGCTGTTTGCCGCCGTGCGGGAAAAGCCCGGCAGTCTCAGCGCGACGGAAGCCTTTTCCGCGGATATCATTCATCTACTCGGAAGCCCGACGATCTCCCAGTTTGCCGAAACCATCGGCATTTCCCAGCCGAACGCGACCTATAAGGTCAATCAGCTTGTGTCAAAGGGGTATCTGAACAAAACGGTACAGGCGCACGACCGGCGCGAGATCGTGCTGACGACCTCGGAGAAGTTTTCCGGTTATTTTGATGAAAATGAAGAAGAAATGCAGAAAAAGGTCGCTGCGCTCTCCGCGCAGTTCACGCCCGAGGAGCTTTGCAGCGCAGAACGCGTGCTGCTGGCGCTCGGTACGCTTCTGTAACGAAGGAGGACACTATGGATATTTTCGAAAAATGCAATCAGCGCTATATTCAGGATGAGGTCCGGGATCTGGGCATCTATCCCTATTTCCACGCGCTCGAATCCCGGCAGGATACCGAGGTCATTATGGAGGGCAAGCGCCGCATCATGCTCGGCTCCAACAACTATCTCGGCCTGACGACGAACGAAGCAGTCGTCAAAGCCGGTATGCACGCCTATGAGACGCTCGGCTCCGGCTGCTCCGGCTCCCGTTTCCTGAACGGCACGCTCAAGCTGCATCTGGAGCTGGAGGACGAGCTTGCAAAATTCCTGCGCAAGGACGCCGTCGTGACCTTCTCGACGGGCTTCCAGTCCAATCTCGGCATCATCAGCGCCATTGTCGGCCTGCATGACTATGTCATCATGGACCGTGAGAACCATGCCAGCCTCTATGACGGCTGCAAGCTGTCCTACGGCAAGATGCTGCGCTACCAGCATAACGATATGGCAGACCTTGAAAAGAAGCTCCAGAAGGTGCCGGAGACGGCGGGCTGCCTGATCGTGACCGACGGCGTGTTCTCCATGGGCGGCGACATTGCCAACCTGCCCGAGATCTGCGCGCTGGCAAAGAAATACGGCGCACGCGTCATGGTCGACGACGCGCACGGCCTCGGCGTCATCGGCGAGGGAGGCCGCGGCACAGCCAGCTATTATGGCCTTGAAGACCATGTCGATATCTACATGGGCACGTTCTCCAAGTCGCTTGCTTCCCTCGGCGGCTATATGGCCTCCAGCAGCCGCGTAGCCGACTTCGTGCGCCACAGCTCCCGCCCGTTCATCTTCTCCGCGTCCATCCCGCCCGCGAACGCCGCTGCGGCGCTTGCCGCGCTCCGCGAGCTGGAAGCGCACCCGGAGCTGGTGACGAAGCTGCAGGAAAATGCGCTTTATATGCGCGGTCTTCTGAACGAGCGGAACATCAAAATGCGCCCGTCCAACGGCGATTGCATTCCCATCATCCCGATCTATACCTACGAGCCGGTCCCGACGCTCACCATCGCGAAGGAGCTGTATGAGCGCGGGGTCTACGTCAATTCCTCTCTGCCGCCCGCAGCGGCTCCGCATGAGTGCCTGCTGCGCACGAGCCTGATGGCCACGCACACCCATGCGCTGATCGACGAGGCTGTGGGCGTGATCGCCGATGTTTTAAGGGGGTATGACCTGTGACGCCTGTAAAAAAGGTATGCGTCATCACCGGCGGCACGTCCGGCATCGGCCTGTGCACGGCGCAGGCGATGCTTGAAAAGGGCTACACGGTCTATGAGCTGTCCAGACGAGCCGAGGGCGCGCCCGGCATGAAGCACATCATGGCCGACGTCACAAAGGAAGAGACGCTGGCCGCAGCCGTGCAGGAAATTTTAAAGCAGGAAGACCACATTGACGTGCTCATCAACAACGCGGGCTTCGGCATTTCCGGCGCGGTCGAATTCACGAAGACGGAGGACGCGCAGCACCAGTTGGACGTGAACTTCTTCGGTATGGTGCGCATGAACCGGCAGGTGCTGCCGGTGATGCGGCGGCAGTGCCATGGCCGCATTGTGAACCTGAGCTCCGTCGCAGGCGCGATCCCCATCCCGTTCCAGACCTATTATTCGGCCAGCAAGGCCGCCATCAACTCCTATACCATGGCGCTTGCGAACGAGGTCAAGCCCTTCGGCATTCAGGTCTGCTGTGTCCAGCCGGGCGATATCCGCACGGGCTTCACCGCCGCGCGGGAAAAGAACGCGGAGGGGGACGACATCTACGGCGGGCGCATCGCGCGCTCTGTCGCGGGCATGGAGCGCGACGAGCAGAACGGCATGGCCCCGGAAAAGGCGGGCGCATTTATTGCACACGTCGCGGACAAGAAGAGCGTCCGGCCCATCAATACGATTGGCCTGCAATACAAATTCTTCTGTTTCCTCGTCAAAATCCTCCCGGCCAAAACGCTGAACTGGCTGGTCGGACTGATCTACGCAAAATAAAGACCAAATACATCAAAAAACGCTTCGGGACACGAAAAATGCCCGAAGCGTTTTGATTCTGCAAAAATCTCCGGCAGGAGGCCCTGCCGGAGAGAAGCTTCAGAAGCTGATCACGCCCAGATGCTCAAGCAAAATCTTCAGGCCGATCAGAATCAGGATGATGCCGCCTGCCAGCTCTGCCTTCGCCTTGTAGCGCAGGCCGAAGAGATTGCCGACCCGAAGTCCGGCGGCGGAACAGAGAAACGTGGTGATGCCGATCAGACAGACGGCCAGCGGCACATTGACGTCCGGCAGCAGCGCAAACGTGATGCCGACAGCCAGCGCGTCGATGCTCGTGGCCAGCGCCATCAGCAGCATTGTTTTGAACGCAAACGAGGCGCTTGTTTCAGATTCCTCCCTGGAGAAGCTCTCCTTGATCATGTTCGCGCCGATAGCGGCCAGCAGCACGAACGCGACCCAGTGGTCAAAGGCTGTGATGTACTGCTCGAACGTCGAGCCAAGAAAATAGCCGACGGTCGGCATCAGCGCCTGAAAGCCGCCGAACCATGCGCCGATGATCAAATAGTGCTTGAATTGCAGCTTTTTCGTCGAAAGGCCCTTACAGATCGACACCGCAAACGCGTCCATCGACAGTCCGATACCCAGCAGAAGAATTTCCAGGATGCTCATAATTCCAACACAGCCTTTTCAGTGAAATTTTGTTAATATCTCATACTTACATGGAAAAGTCAAGAAAAAAGCGCGGTTTTCCGCGCTTTTTTCAGAAAATTCATGCGTGTTTCCGCTTTTTGCGGAACGCTCTGTGGTATACGATGAAATACAGTACCGCGCTGACCGGGATGGCGACAAACACGTCGAGGATCGAGTGCTGCTTGACGAGCACCGTCGACGCGCAGATCAGCAGCCCCAGCGGCAACGCGACCCACTGCAAGTGCCGCGTGCAGAGCGGCTCCGAATCAAAGCAGGCCAGCGTCAGCGCCGCGCAGCCGATGACGTGCATACTGGGCAGCACGTTCGTGTTGGTGTCAGCGGTATAAATGCGCTGCACGAGCCAGATGAAGAAATCGTGCTGTGCGAATTCCGTCGGGCGCAGATCCTGTCCGTTCGGGAAGATCAGGCAGAACAGGATCGAGCCGCCGAAGCCAAGGCCGATATACACCATGAACCGCTTGAACGCGGGCACGTCGTACCACATGAGGTACAGCGTCATGGCAAACAGCAGCGGGTGCCACATACAGTAGGGAATGATAAAATACCGGCAGAATGGGATCTTGTCGTCGAGCGGCAGATAGGACACCCAGTAGTGGTCGGTTACAACGTGCTCGGCAATATAAAACAGAACGAAATAGACGATCCAGATCAGAAGATACCAGTGGTGGCGGCAATTTTCAACTGTCCCGATCTTCCACTGCCTGTTCGGACGACTGTGCATGGTCTGACTCCTTCTTATTTTCCGTGATAGTGGGGATAAATGCTTTTGCGATGCGGCCCTTGCCGCGGTGCTTGATATAGAAATAGCCAAACACGCTGAACGTCAGCGCGCCGATAAAGTTGACGAACAAATCCTCCATCGTGTCATACAGGCCGATATCGAGATAGCCGTTGAAGCCCAGATCCTGCCCGTTGACGGCAACGGAGGTGATATTGTCGATGGTGATGGGGATGTTCCTGTTCGTCGGGTCGAGCATGACGGAGGTGATCGAGCTTATGATCGTGTCCTTCTGCATGTCCATGTGGAACAGCCTGTCCATGCCGAATTCAAAAAACTCCCACAGAACGCCGATGGTCATTGAGAAGCAGAACGCAACGAGCGCCACATAAATGGGAGACAGCTGGAACTTGATCTTGTCGTTGCGGTTCAGGATATCAATGAGCGCGAAGCCAAATGCCGCGCACAAAAAGCCCGTCGTCGTGTGCAGAATGGAATCCCAGTTTGGAACATTGATGAAAAAGCAGCCCAGTTCGCCCAGAATTTCCGACGCGAAGATGAACACCAGAATGATGATCTCCAGCGTGCCCGGCAGCTCGATGCCGAAGTTTTTCTGCACAAACAGCGGCAGCAGGAACAAAAACAGCACCAGCAGGCAGATCGCCGCGTTTTCATATTCGCCGCGCAGAATCGACGAGACGAGGATCGCCACGACGATCAGACGCAGAATGATATAGACGGTAAACACAGCAGGCTTCTTCTTCGCCTCCGCGACCAGACGCAGCCGCCTCTGACGGTTCTTTTCCTTCATAGCCAAATACTCCATTCATTAGTAAAGAAAATAGTACCCGAAATCAAGCGAAAAAACAAGCGGAAGAATGTTAAAGATTTATGAAGATTAGCCCTTATCCAGAAATTCCGCTCTGGCGCAGCTCAAGATCCGCTCGGAAACCCCTTCGATCTGTTTGGCCATACCGCCGCCTTCATTTCATTCATAACATCGTTTCATAACCGTGTTATGAATTGCAGTTCAATGCCTCTAATTTGTCAAGCCCTCTTTTCAAAAGCTCCGGCAATTCGAACGTGCCTGCGCACTTGGCACAGCAAAAGCGCCCCCTCCGCAGAGAAGGCGCTTTTATTTGCTTTATACGCTCTGTACGAACCGGAGGAAGGCCCGGCGGCCCTCCGGGGTGCATTTGTAGACGCCTGCGTCCTCCAGCACCTGCATGAAGACTGCGCCGACCTCCTGCCGCAGGATTTCCTCTGCGTTTTCCGGCGTGAACGCGTGCCGCGTCTTCAGCTCCTCCGCCCAGCCCGCGTGCTTCTGCAGCGTCTCGTCGGCGCGCAGGTCGCGGTTCTGCAAGATCGCGTCTGTCAAAAGCGCAAGCTCTCTGTCCAGCCGGGACGGCAGGACGGCGAGGCCCATGACCTCGATCAGGCCGATGTTCTCCTTCTTGATGTGGTGCAGCGCCTCGTGCGGATGGTACAGGCCCAGCGGATGCTCCGCCGTGGTGAGGTTATTGCGCAGGACGAGGTCAAGCTCAAACGCATCTTCCCGGCGGCGGGCGATGGGCGTGATGGTGTTGTGCGGAACGCCGTCCGTTTCGGCGAAGATCATGGCGGCTTCGTCCGTATAGCCGCGCCACGCGGCAAGGATTTTATCCGCCAGTGCACACAGCCGGTCAGGGTCTGAGCCGGTCAGGCGCAGCACGGACATGGGCCATTTGACGATCCCGGCACGGACATCCTCGAAGCCCGCGAACGTGACCGGCAGCTCGACCGGCGCTTTTTCCATGGCGAAGGTATAGTGTCCGCCCTGAAAATGGTCGTGGCTCAGGATCGAGCCGCCGACGATGGGCAGATCGGCGTTGGAGCCGAGGAAATAGTGCGGGAACTGCTTCGTAAAATCCAGCAGCCGCCGGAACGTCGCGCCGGAGATGCGCATGGGCGTATGCGCCGCGTTCAGGACGATGCAGTGCTCGTTGTAATAGACATACGGAGAGTATTGCAGGTACCAGTCGCCGCCGTCCAGCTGCAGCGGGATGATGCGGTGGTTCTGCCGGGCCGGGTGGTTCATGCGGCCCGCGTAGCCTTCGTTTTCCGCGCACAGGGCACATTTGGGGTAGCCGGACTGCGGCGCGTTTTTGGCAGCAGCGATGGCGCGCGGGTCCTTTTCGGGCTTGGACAGGTTGATGGTGATGTCAAGCGTTCCGTATTCGCAGGTATACGTCCACTTCTTATCCTTCGCGATGCGGTCGCGGCGGATATAGTTGGTATCCTGGCTGAAGCGGTAGAACCAGTCGGTCGCTTCGCGCGGGGAGACTTCATAGAGCGTGCGGAAGCTGGTGCGGACCTCATGCGGTCGGGGCGTGAGGACGCCCATGAGCTTCGTGTCGAACAGATCGCGCGCGGTCTGATTGTCCGGGCACACGCCGCGCGAAACAGCGTCGTCCGTCAAAGTCTGCAAAAGCTCGGCAAGCGGCGCCTCCGCAGGCGCGGCAGCCTCGTCAAAGGAATCAAGCGCAAGCGCTTCCAGCAGCGCGTTGCGGCAGCAGACCACATCGTCCGTCTGGATCAGTCCCGTGCGCACGGCGTATTGGCAGAGCGCGGAAAGATAGGAATCAAGCATGGCAGTACCTCTTTTTTGGTTTGCTTCATTATACATGGGAACCGGCGTGTATGCAAGGGCTGCATACACGCTGCTTTTTATTCCCCGCCATATGCCCGCAGGCGGGATTTGAGCAGGCCGATGGCATAATACATCGTCTCATAGCGCAGATACTGATCCGCGTTCGCATCCCACAGGACGCGCAGACGGGGCGCAAATTCGTCGTCGCCGTGCCAGAACTGGACGGCAATGCGAAGCTCCTCGAAAAACGGCAGCGAAAAGCTCACATCCGCGCCCGCCATCGGCGTGCCGCCGAGGCGCAGGCAGGCGCGCTCCAGCAGCTCCGGCCGCCGGTCGTACAGCAGCTCCAGCGCGTCCGCGCGATTCGGCTCCATCAGGCCCCGGTGGACCTGTCCGCCGAAATCCAGCGTCGTTTTCCACGCCCCTGCCGCCTTTCGGCCCGGCTTCGCGTCGCAGAGCAGGTCGAAGATCGTAAGCGTCTCGTCAAACCCGTCCGCCGGGAGCCACGCGCCGGAGTCCCGGCGCGCGATATATCCGTCTGCACGGCTGACGCGGTAGTCCTCACTGAGCAGGCGCAGATATAAAAAATCCCCGTCCGTCCGCAATCCGTGCGCGCAGGCGACCGCGTCCAGATCGTGCGCGCAGAACAGCTTCCGCGCCTGTCCGGCCTGGATCTCGTAGTTATTTTTCCGCTCCATGCGCGCCTCAGCCCTCCCGCAGCGCACGGTAGAGCGCGTCCATACTGTCACAGATGGTTTCGGCTCCCGCGTTGACGAGCACATCCCGGTCGCGGAAGCCCCAGCTGACTGAAATGCAGGGCAGGCCCGCGTTCCGGGCCGTGGCCACGTCGACCTCGGAGTCGCCGATGTAGACGGCGCGCAGCGCCTCGGCTCCCAGCTGCCGGACGACCTCGAACACGGCGTCCGGGCAGGGCTTTTTCCGCACGCCGTCCTTCGCGCCCGCGCTTGCGGCCAGAAGTCCCGGGAAATATTGCGCGGAGAGCGTTTTCACGGCATAATCCGGCTTGTTGGACACGACGGCGGACACGACGCCGTCCGCCTGCAGCTGCCGCAGCAGCTCCGAAATGCCGGGATAGGGCGTTGTAAAATCCGCGCAGTGGACGGCGTAATAGGGATTGAACGCCTCGAAGACCGCTTCGATCTGCGCCTCGTCCGTGCCTGCGGGGACGGCGCGCTCGATCAGCTTCCGGATGCCGTTGCCGACAAACGCGCGCACCTCCGGAAGCGTTCTGGGCGCAAAGCCCTGCGTGGAAAGCGCATAATTCAGTCCCTGCCGCAGATCGGCCAGCGTGTCGAGCAGCGTCCCGTCCAGGTCAAAAATTGCAAGCTGATACATGGTCTGATCCTCGCTTTATCTGTATTCGATGCGATTATAAAAGTTGCGGCCTCCGCTTGTCAATGCTATAATACAGCTATTCTGACGAAAAGGGACGAAAAAACATGGAAATTCATCAGATCACCGATTTTAACGCGCCGGAGCTGGATGTTTACGCGCGGCTGACGGAAAACCAGCTGGTGAACCGCGCCGACCCGGAAAACGCGCTGTTCGTGGCCGAAAGCCCGCTGGTCATCGGCCGGGCGCTGGACGCGGGCTGCGCGCCGGTGTCGTTTCTGATGGAGCAGAAGCATATTGAGGGCAAGGGCGCGGCGCTGCTGGCGCGGTGCCCGGACGTGCCGGTCTACGCGGCGGAGCTGGACGTTCTGACGCAGCTGACGGGCTTTCATCTCACGCGCGGGATGCTCTGTGCGATGCGCAGGCCGAAGCTGCGCGACCCGGCAATGCTGCTGCAGGACGCGTCGCGCGTGGCGGTGCTGGAAAACGTGATGAACCCCACGAACCTCGGCGCGATCTTCCGCTCTGCGGCAGCGCTTGGCATGGACGCGGTGCTGCTGACGAGCGCGGGCAGCGACCCATTATACCGGCGCGCGGTGCGCGTGAGCATGGGCACGGTTTTTCAGGTGCCGTGGGCCTATCTGCCGGAGGGCTGGACAGAGTTTCTGCACACGCTCGGCTTCCGCACGGCGGCCATGGCGCTGCGGGACGATTCCGTCCGGCTGGACGATCCGCGCCTCGCAGCCGAGCGAAAGCTCGCCGTCGTGATGGGCACGGAGGGCGACGGGCTTGCAGACGCGACGATCGCCGCCTGCGACTATACCGTCCGCATCCCCATGCACCACGGCGTCGACTCGCTGAACGTCGCCGCAGCCAGTGCCGTGGCTTTCTATCAGTTGGGAAAACCCGCGGAATAACGCCCTTGACACACATAAACAGCCATGGTATCCTGAGATTACAAACAGAACCAAAGGAGGCGGTACGCATGGAAAAGAAGCTTGATCTGGAAGACACGGTGCGGGCCGTGACGGAGCAGCCCTGGGCGCGCATCCGTGCGTTCATGAAGCCGGTAATACCGGCGCTTGCCGCGGTGCTGATCGCCGCGCTTGCGGCGGGGTGTACCATGATGGACAGCGTTCCGCAGGAAACGCCTGCCTCGGAGGTCGAACCGCCGGAGGCGCTTATCGCGGCGCGGGTCGATGACGTGGAACCAGCGGACGAACAGCTGAAGACGCCCGTGGAACAAGCGGGCGCATCGGTTCTTTCGGACAGCGAGCAAGCCGCGTTCTGCGCCTATCTGCTGGACAAGTTTGATGAGCTGGAGGTGCGCGGCGCATTCGACGCAGAATCGCGCTGGACAGCCGAGCGGCTGAGCGATACGGTCGCCTGCCTGACCATCTATCGCCCCGACGCGCAGGATGAGGTCTTGGACGAGCTGATCTATCACAGAGAGACAGGACTTGTCAGCGACACGCGGTTCCGCTGCTATCAGGCATCTGTCGGAGACGACGCGCCGGAGGATGTCAGAACATACACGTACAATGCGCTTCTCAGCAGCGTCTATCAGAAGATCCCCTTCGAGTGCTTTGCGAACTATCTGGACGGGCATTACCGCGAGCTTTCCCCTCTCGGGCTGTGGAGCTATGACACCGTCTGGTCGGTCTCCATGACAGAGCGCGAGATGCGGCTGACGATCTCCGGCCTGCCGGGCGGCGGAAGCGAGGCGTTTACGCTGGATCTGGACACCATGCTGGTGCGCCGGGAGGAGACAGACGCGCAGCGCGCGGTCTTTGCGCAGTGGTTCGATTTTGCTGTCCAATGGCGACTGGACAAGCTGCCGGTTTTCTGGTCTGACGAGACGGTGGAAGATGAAAATCATGGCCTGCCGGACGGCGCTTCGGCGTATCTCACATGGCTGTACGCGGTCAATCAGGAGACGCTGGACGCGCAGGGCTCGATCGATCCCGACTGGGCCTATGCCAATATCTCGGAGTATTTCCCCATCCGGCGGCTGAGCTTTGACGATCTGCCGGACGTCTGGGAATTTAAAGACGGCGGTTATTCTCTGAGCCATGCCGATGCCGGGCAGAAGCCGCTCGTCCGGCTCGATTCGCTGGAGGCGGACATTCTGGACGGCGAGACGGTTTACACGATGCAGCTGACGTTTTTGGCGACAGAGCACCCGGTCGGGGATGCGGAATGGGAGACGCTTCGCGCACAGATCCTGTCCGGCGACGAAACCGGGCTTCGTGAATCGCACATCGACACGTACCGCTTCCGGTTCTCCGGCGGAGAGCCGTATTTTCTGGAACACAGCGAGCTTATGATCTGCAGATAAAAGGAGCAGGCACAGCCTTCGCGGGCTGTGCCTGTTTTGTGTGTTTCACGTGCAATACAGGAATTTTGTAGGGGCCGACGACTCTGTCGGCCCATTGGGAAATTGCGAATTCGCCGGAAACCTCCGTAAAACCTGTGCGTTCTGCTGGGTCGATGCGATGCCCGCAGGATAGTTTCGAGGCGCAACCGCGCTTTGCGCGGCTCTTAGCGCCGAAGATGGGTATCGACCCCTACGCTGAAGTATGGAAGTGCATACGAATTTGCCGGAAGACTTTCG
>OLVO01003449.1_pt1 | contig 13012 bp, 9 predicted proteins | sample 1672571 | NCBI WGS metagenome assembly OLVO01 (sample SAMEA3136700, study PRJEB25190) | human gut metagenome | biome: human gut; feature: human-associated habitat; material: faeces | place: Austria | collected 2013 | reverse complement strand
AACTCGGTCACGATGTGATGAATGAATTAATAAAGCGTGGTCATGAAGGAATCGGAAGTGACATTGCACCTGAATATTCGGGAGTTAAAGATAATTCAGCCGTAACAGCCGCACCTTATATATCCCTTGATATTACAGATGACTTTTCCGTAAATAAAGTCATAACCAGTGTAAATCCTGATGTGGTTATTCATTGTGCTGCATGGACAGCTGTAGATGCTGCAGAAGATGACGAAAATAAAAATAAAGCCCATTCAATCAATGCTGATGGAACCAGAAACATTGCCGCTGCATGCAAAAAAACAGACAGTAAAATGATTTACATAAGTACTGACTATGTATTTGATGGTCAGGGAAGCACTCCATGGCAGCCAGACTGCAAAGACTATAAACCGCTCAATGTTTATGGCGAAACTAAACTTGCAGGCGAGCTTGCTGTTTCCAGTACAATTGAAAAATATTTTATCATCCGCATTGCGTGGGTTTTTGGACTTAACGGTAAAAATTTTATAAAAACAATGCTTAATGTCGGTAAAAAACATGATGAAGTCCGTGTTGTAAATGACCAGATTGGAACTCCTACTTACACTCTTGATTTATCACGTTTACTTATCGACATGGCAGAAACCGATAAATATGGTTATTACCACGCAACTAATGAAGGCGGATATATTTCGTGGTATGATTTTACATGTGAAATTTACCGTCAGGCAGGACTCACAACAAAAGTTACACCTGTAACAACTGCCGAATATGGTCTTTCAAAAGCTGCACGACCTTTTAACAGCAGGCTTGATAAAAGCAAACTTGTTAAAAACGGATTCACTCCACTGCCAGCATGGCAGGATGCACTTAACCGATATCTCCACGAAATAGGAGAACTTGCTGATTAATCATCAATAACCCGATACATTTTTTATTAACACTATTTTTTAATTTAAAGAGAATACTATGGGACAGATTAAAGTTACACCTTGCGACATAGATGGTCTTTATATAATAGAACCGACTGTTCATGGTGACAGCCGCGGTTATTTTATGGAAACATATAATCAGAATGATATGCATGAAGCAGGACTTGACATGGTCTTTGTACAAGATAACCAATCAAGTTCATCAAAAGGCGTGCTTCGCGGACTTCATTTCCAGAAAGAATTTCCGCAAGGCAAGCTCGTCCGTGTAATCAAAGGGCGTGTATTTGATGTTGCAGTTGATTTACGCTCGGATTCAAAAACATACGGAAAATGGTTTGGCGTCGAACTCACTGAAGAAAATAAAAAGCAGTTCTATATAAGTGAAGGATTTGCACATGGATTTCTTGTATTAAGTGATACAGCTGAATTCTGTTATAAAGTCACTGATTTCTATCATCCTGGTGATGAGGGCGGACTTGCATGGAACGACCCGGTAATCGGCATCAAATGGCCTGAGATAACAGGCGAATATCCGGGAAATGCTGACCCTTCCGGCTACACATTAAAAGATGGCACGCCACTTAACTTCAGCGAAAAAGATAAATTGTGGGACACGCTTGAAAATACATTTAAATTTTGAAAAAATATTTATCTTATATGTATATGTTACTTAAAGAAAGTAATACTTGAAATGCCTATATTCATATGTTATAATGCCTATAGGCAAAATGATATACGAAGTCCAAACGGACAACGTCAAAATCCCAGTGAGTTGCAGCTCACTGGTATTTTTATTCCTTTTTTGCAAGGCGGCTTAAACCCTAGGCTGATTGCCGACTAATAATCTCCATCCAGCCATTTACAAATATAGTAGGCTACTATACTTGCCATAACGGAAAGAAAAAATGAAATGAATAGTTCTTGCACTGTCAACCCTCCCTTCTCTGCCTGTCTGGGAGTGGCAACGTTCATTAGTATAACATACAATTCTTATTTCTAAAATAAAAAAATTCCCTGTTTTTATAAAAATTCAAGGCTTCGAAAAAAAAGTTCTTGCCCGGTAGTTACTACCGTACGGTATGCTAAGGATAACAAAGCAAATCAGCGAAAGGGGAATGTAGTATGAACATTACGATGGAGAATTTTAAAACCGCAAAGTATGATGTGTTTTCTATTTTTGATGACCGCTGGGGTTTGTGTACTGCGGGTACGCCAAGGGAGTATAATACGATGACGATCGGATGGGGTACGATGGGGACGATCTGGGGACCGCCAAAGAAAGGAAAGCAGATCATTACCGTATTTATCCGGGAAAGCCGCCGGACGCATCAGATTCTGCAGAAGGAAGACGAGTTTACGGTCTGCTTTTTTCCAGAGAAATATCGGAAGGATCTTGGAATCCTGGGATCAAAATCGGGAAATGATGTGCCGGATAAGATCAGTCTGACCAGTCTGACACCGAAGATGCTGGGAAATGCGGTTGGATTTGAAGAGGCAGAGCTGACCTTTGTCTGCAAAAAAATCTATGCGGTCAGAATGGAGAAAGAAGATCTGCCGGAATTTACGCGCGATACTTTATATAAAGATGGCGATCTCCATTATCTGTATATGGGCGAGATTGAAGATGTCTTTGGCATGATTGAGGAATGAAACAGGAAAATTGGCGTGATGTATCAGTATTTCTTATCACAATCTTGTATATACTGCACCGGGCAGAAAGGCATCAGACTGCGTGAAATGCGGAAAATGTGAGAAAGTATGTCTGCAGCACCTGCAGATCAGAAACCTGCTGGAGGATTTGGTGAAAGAGTTTGAAGCGGAGCGTGCTTGAAAAAATTTCCGAAATTTACAAAAAGTACATCTGATCAGGGAGTAACCTGATCAGATGTACTTTTTTGTACGCAGTATATCAGAGTTTGATCCAAGGGGACCATTCTGCTGCAGAATAATTGGATTAATAGTTGGCTTTATAAGAATTTCTCTTTTCCGCCGTTACGCGGTGCATCCGCTCTGCCATTACAACCATCAGAATCAAAATGGCCATCAGGAATACCGGATACAGTCCGAAGGAAATATGCTGGCCGAGAACACCGAAAACCGGCGGCATCAGGCAGGTTCCAACGTAGGCAAAGGCCATCTGGATGCCGATGACTCCCTGGCTTAAGTCAGCACCGAAGTTTGCCGGGGTCTCGTGAATGATGGAAGGGTAAATCGGCGCACAGCCAAGTCCGATCAGGATCAGGCCGATAAAAAGAAGGGAATCGCCAAGCGGCAGCAGCATCAGAACCGCACCAACGGCGATGAAAAACTGTCCCAGACGAATCATATTCTGATCGTTCAGCTTCATGGTAACGAAACCGCAGATAAAACGTCCGATGGTAATACCAATGTAAAACAGGCTGGCCCAGCTTGCGGCACGCTGTGCATCAATACCGCGGAACAGCGTACAATAACTTGCAGCCCACATGCCAGCAGTAGATTCCACTGCACAGTAACAGAAAAAGCAGATCAGCACCTCTTTGACACCAGGAACACGGATCAGACTGGAAAAACTCCGCTCCGCCGGAACAGAGGTATCCTCTTCGGCAGCTCCGACAGGTTTCTGCCAAAGAGGAAGGCTTAAGAACAAAACCAATGTCAGCACAATCTGGAAAATGGAAATGATGAGATATCCTTTGTTCCAGTTCAGGTGACTGATTGCCCAGCTCATCACAACAGGGCCGGTACTGCAGCCAACACCCCACATGCAGTGCAGCCAGCTCATATGGCGCGCCTTATAATGAAGCGCAACGTAGTTATTCAAAGCGGCATCGACGCTTCCGGCGCCGAGACCGTAGGGAATTCCCCAGAGGCACAGGGCCCAGAAAGAATGGCTGATGGAAAAACCAAACAGTGCCACAGCGGTTGTCAGAACACTGACAGCGGTGACCTTTCCGGTGCCAAACCGTGTGTTCAGCCGGTCACTGTTCAGACTGGAAACAATTGTTCCGGCAGAGATAATCATGGAAATGATACCGGCTGCGGAAACAGAAGTTCCAAGCTCCTGGTACATGACCGGCCACGCAGAGCCGAGCAGAGAATCCGGCAGTCCAAGACTGATGAATGCCAGATAAATGACAGGCAGCAAAAGTGAAACCATAGTAAAACCCTCCTAATAAAAAAATCATCGTAAGAAATCAGAAAAAAGAAAAGATATGCTTATTTCGGATTTCTGCAGATAGCAAGCAGGTACAGAAAATTTTCGTTAAGTTTAACGCAGAACCTCTGTACGTAATAATTTCAAGGTATCATACTTGAAAAAAAGAATCAATACTTTCTTTTCAGAAAACAAAAAAAGCGATATAGTAGAAGAAAGAAAATTCTTTCCCAAAAGCAAAGCGTGTTTGAAAAACATTTCTGCAGTTTGCAAAAAGCCTTTTTCAAATATGCTTCAGAAAAGAAATAAAAAACGAAACAAATAAAACGAGAGGGAGATATATGGAAACAAGAGTACTTCGTTATTTTCTTGCCGTAGCACGGGAAGAAAACATCAGCCGTGCGGCAGAGGTCCTGCATATCACGCAGCCAACCCTAAGCCGTCAGCTGTCCCAGATGGAAGAAGAACTGGGGGTAATCCTGTTTGAACGGGGAACTAGGAGAATCCGGCTGACAGATGCGGGGGTCCTGCTGCGCCGCAGGGCAGAAGAAATTATCGGGCTGATTGATAAGACAGAAAAAGAACTGGCAGAGCAGGAAGCACTGATCGACGGACGTGTGACAATCGGATGCGGAGAGACAAGGTCTGTGAATGTTCTGGCAGATCTGATCGAAACTTTCAGCCAAAAATATCCGAACGTGACGTTCGATCTGGTGACGGGAACCGCAGATGTATTGAAGGAGCAGATGGATCGTGGTCTGATGGATGTTGCACTGCTTCTGGAGCCGGTTGATGTGGGAAAATATGAGTTTGTGCGTCTGAAAGAAGGGGAGCGGCAGCAGGTGCTGATGCGTCCGGATGATCCGCTGGCACAAAAAGAAGTCGTACATCCGGAAGATTTAAAAGATCTTCCGCTGATTCTGCCAAGAAGACAGGATGTGCAAAATGAAATTACCAACTGGTTCGGAGCATATTATCAGAAGCTGAACATCCGATTTACCTGTAATATGCCGACAAATGGAGCAAAAATGGTTCGGAAGGGACTCGGTTATCTGATTACGGTGCAGGGCGTTTCCGAGCTATGGAAGGAAGAAGAGATTGTCGGACGATTCTTAGATCCGCCGATCATCTGCCGCAGTGTGTTTACCTGGAAAAGGGAACAGCCATTCAGCCTTGCTGCGACGAAGTTTATCGATCATATCCGGGAAAATTTGTGAAAACAGCCAGAAAATGATTTATTAATGTAAGTTATTTTTGTAATCTAATTTATTAGAAAAACTTTACAATCCGGGAAAAATCGTGTTACACTATAACAGGACAGAGCGTATGTGTAAAGAAAAACTGTGGAAACAGGGCAACCGCCCGAATTGCATATGCGTTTCGTATGATAAGGGAGAAAAAATACAAAAGAGAGGTAAACGACAAATGGGAGGCTTTTTTGGAGTTGCATCAAGAAAAGACTGTACACTGGAACTGTTTTACGGAGTAGACTATCACTCACATCTCGGAACAAGAAGAGGCGGTATGGCGACATACGGGGCAAATGGCTTTTCACGTGCCATCCACAACATTGAAAATTCACCGTTCCGTACAAAATTTGAGCGTGATGTGGAAGAAATGGAGGGAAACCTCGGCATTGGCTGCATTTCCGACTATGAACCGCAGCCGCTTCTGATCCAGTCACACCTTGGAAGCTTTGCGATTACCACGGTTGGAAAAATCAACAACATGGATCAGCTTTTAAAAGAGGTTTACGGCAACGGCCGCACCCATTTCCAGGAGATGAGCACCGGTCAGATCAATGCAACCGAGCTTGCGGCATCTCTGATCTGCAGTGAAAAGACGATTCCGGAGGGCATCCGCCATCTGCAGGATGTTGTTGACGGTTCCATGACGCTGTTGCTGCTGACAAAAGACGGTATCTACGCTGCGCGCGATAAAAAAGGCCGCACCCCGCTTGTTATTGGAAAGAAAGAGGGAGCGTACTGCGCATCCTTTGAAAATTTTGCATATCTGAACCTGGGTTACACGGATTACCATGAACTCGGACCGGGAGAGATTGACTTTATTACGCCGGAGAGCGTCGAGATGCTCGTGCCGCCGCAGGAGGAGATGAAGATCTGTTCCTTCCTGTGGGTTTACTATGGTTACCCGACCGCGTCCTACGAGGGGATCAATGTAGAGGAGATGCGATATCACTGCGGTGCCATGCTTGCCAAACGTGATGCGGGAAGCAATGTCCACCCGGATCTCATTGCAGGCGTGCCGGATTCCGGAATTGCCCATGCAATCGGCTATGCGAATGAGTCCAAAGTTCCGTTTGCAAGACCATTCATCAAATATACCCCGACCTGGCCACGCTCCTTTATGCCGACCAACCAGGAACAGAGAAATCTGATTGCCCGAATGAAGCTGATCCCGGTGCAGGCACTGATCGATCAGAAAAAACTGCTGCTGATCGACGACTCCATCGTGCGCGGTACGCAGCTCCGTGAGACAACGGAATTTTTATATCAGAGCGGTGCAAAAGAAGTTCATGTCCGCCCGGCGTGCCCGCCGCTGTTGTATGGCTGCAAATTCCTGAATTTCTCCCGCTCCAAATCCGAGCTGGATCTGATCACCAGACGGATTATTCTGGAAAAAGAGGGAGAAAACGCAGAGAAAGTACTGGAAGAGTATGCAGATCCGACCAGCGACCGCTACGAGTCCATGTGCCAGGAAATCTGCCGCCGTCAGAATTTCACCAGCCTCAGGTATCACCGTCTGGACGATCTGGTAGAGTCGATCGGACTGCCGAAATGCAAAATGTGTACCTATTGTTTTGACGGAAAAGAATAAACAGGTTATAATGGTTTTTAAACAGGCCAGCTGACAGAAAAATAAGAGTCTGTCGGCTGGCTTTTTTCTGTAGGAAAAAGAAGAAAAATATATTGGGGGCTTACCTATGGGAATTAGTATTCTGATTGTAGATGATGATAAGCTTCTGGTGGAAAAACTGGAAGAAACCGTCAACTGGAGCGGAATTGGAATTGATATGGTATTTACGGCGAACAACATCCGCCAGGCGCAGAAGCTGCTGGAAGAGTATCCGATAGAAATGCTGCTGTGTGACATTGATATGCCGCAGGGGAACGGGCTGGAGCTTCTGGAATGGATCCGGTACAAAAAGCTGGATATCGAATGTACCTTTCTGAGCAGCTATGCAAATTTCGCGTATGCGCAGATGGCGCTGAAGCTGTCATCAAGGGAATATCTGTTAAAACCGATTTCCAATGTGGATCTGGAAACAGCGCTGCGCAGAATTGTCGGGATTGTGCAGGAAAAACATCAAAAACAGAAGAAACAGGAGAAAAAAGGAGAGAATGAAAAGCAATTCTGGGAGGATCTTCTGGTTCAGTGTCTGCAGGAGGAGTATTGGATTGAAAGGGCAAAAAAGAGCGGATATTGTACTCCGGATGAGACCTTCCGTCTGATTCTGCTGCGGGTACTGGAAATTCCGGATAAGGAACATTATAAAAAAGAGATCAGCTTATATAATTTTGTGATTACAAATGTTCTGACGGAATATGTGGAAACAACAGAAATGCAACTGGAAACCGTGGTACATGTCAGTGATCTGGAATGGGCAGTTGTGTTGCGAAATCACGGAAGTGCGATGGGAACGCAGGAGGAACTGGCAGAACTGCGGACCTGTCTGGCGGGTGCGTTTCCGGCAAGATTCTGCATGTACATGGGAAAACCGGCGGTACTGGATGAGATTTCAAAGAGCCGCGATCAGCTCGAAGAGATGGAAAAGTATGTAGTGCCGGATGAAACAGGGATTCTGTATGAGACACGCTGGTCTTTCGTAGAGCGCGATTATCAGGAAATGCCGTGGAAAACGTATCTGGCTGAGATGGAGCGATCCGATTCCCTTGCGGCTGTGCGGGAAAAGCTGCAGGAATATCTGAGAAAGCGTGAGAAAAGTGGCGGTCTGCGAAAAGATTTCACAAGTCGTTTTTTTGAAGAAATGATACAGAATATATATGTTTATTTAAAAGAAAGCAATATCGTTTTCGGACAGATTTTTGACAGTGAAGAGTATGAAACGAAACGGAGAGAGGCGGTTCTCTCTGTGGTAGGTGCCCATGCGTTCATCGATTATCTGTTTGATGTGCTGGAAGGTCAGAAAAAGAACGAATCCCGCAGTGACAATGTGGTGGAGCAGCTAAAAGACTATATCGAACAGAATCTGAACGAGGATCTTTCAAGATCCGTGCTTGCAGGAAAAGTGTTCCTCTCAGAGGACTATGTTTCCAAAATTTTTATGAAAACAACGGGAATGTCGCTTCCGAATTATATTGCTGAGCGGCGCATTGAGCGGGCAAAGGAGTATTTGCGCAGTTCATCGCTTCCGATTAGCAAAATTGCGATGGAAGTCGGCTATGGAAATTTTTCTTATTTCAGTAAAACGTTCCGGGAGCTGGTCGGATGTACACCAAATGAGTACCGGAGCAGACAAAAATAACAAAAAAACGATGTCAATAACAAAAAAACGTTCTGATTAAAAAAGAGATGTGAAAAGACATCTCTTTTTTAATATACAGACTGCCGGAAAATGATAGAAAAACGCCCCTCTTTTTTGTATAATATGTTCATCGGTTGAAACGAGAGCATGAAAAAGAAAAATGGTAACTGTTTCAGAGCCATGCGAAATGAAAGAAAAATCGCGATGGAGATCTGAATCGTTACAAAAAATTTAAAGGAAAGAAGGGATGATATGTGAGCGCCAACCATAGTAAAACCAAAAAGAAAAGCTCCATAGGATTTGTAGAGGAAGTGAGAAGAAGCAGGCCATTATATTTACTGATGCTTCCTTCCATTATCATTTTTGCACTGTTTACGTACTATCCGATGTACGGAATTGTGATTGCATTTAAAAACTTTACACCTGCGGATGGAATTATGGGAAGCAGCTGGGCTGGACTGAAATACTTCAAACAGTACTTTAATTCCTATCAGTTCGGTCTGACCATCAAAAACACAATCATCATCAGTCTTTACACCATTGCGGTAACATTCCCGCTTCCGGTTATCATGGGACTGCTGGTTAACCAGATGAAGGCACAGAAGTTTAAAAAGTTCTTCCAGGTATCAACCTACCTGCCGCATTTTATCTCCACCGTGGTCATGTGCGGCATGATCAGCGATTTCGCCGCCTCCACGGGTCTGTTCAATGTGTTCCGCGATCTGGCAGGCAAGCCGCACCTGAATTTCCTGGCCGAGCCGCGCTATTACCGCACCATCTACATTGCCAGCGGCATCTGGAAGCAGATGGGCTGGAGCAGCATTTTGTACCTGGCCACGCTGTCCTCGGTGGATATGAGCCTGTATGAGGCCGCGGCCATCGACGGCGCGGGGCGCTTCCGCCAGATGCTCAGCGTCACCCTGCCCGCGCTGGTGCCCATCATCGCCGTGCAGCTGATCATGCGCATGGGCCACATCATGGGCGAGGGCCATCAAAAGACCATCCTGCTCTACAATGAGATGACCTGGGAGGTATCCGATATCGTATCCTCCTATGTGTATCGCCGGGGCCTGAAGAATAACGATTACAGCTTTGGCGCGGCGGTGGATCTGTTCAACTCGCTGGTCAATGTGATCATCCTGTGCTCGGCCAACTATTTCTCCAAGCACGTTGTCAAGGAAAGCCTTTGGTAAGGGGAGGGCGCTGATATGGTAGAAAGCAAATCCTTTGGCAGCCGTCTCTTTGACGTGCTCAACTACGCGCTGCTGTTTGTGCTGACCGTCGTGTTCCTGTATCCGCTGTGGTACGTGCTGGTCGGCTCCATTTCCGATCCTGTGCGGCTGTTTATGCACAATGGCCTGCTGTGGCGGCCGCTGGGCTTCAGCCTGCAGGGCTACCGCACCATGCTGCAAAACCCCAATGTCGGCATCGGCTATGCCAACACCATCTTCTATGTGGTGGTGGGCACGGTGCTGAGCATCTTCTTTTCCTGCCTGGGCGCGTACACGCTGTCCCGCCCCAAGCTGATGTTCAAAAAGCTGTTTACGCTGCTGGTGGTATTCACCATGTATTTTTCCGGCGGCATGATCCCCAAATTCCTTGTCGTCAAGGGCGTTGGATTGTATAATACCCGTATGGCGGTCATCCTGCCCGGCGTAATCAGCACCTGGAACATGATCGTGATGCGCACCTCCTTCCGCGCCATCCCGCAAAGCCTGGAGGAATCCGCGCGCCTGGACGGCGCGGGGGATTTTACCATCCTCTTCCGCATCATTGTGCCCTGCGCCAAGGCCACCATCGCCGTGATGGTGCTCTACTACGCCGTGGCGCAGTGGAACGGCTGGTTTGACGCGATGATCTATTTGCAGGATCGCAGCAAGTTCCCGCTGCAGCTGTTCCTGCGCGAGATCCTGCTGATCAACATCAACAACGCCAATAACGCCGCCGGCAACGACGCCGCGGACGTATTGTACCTGGACACGCTGGTCAAGTACGCCATGATCATCATCAGCACCGTGCCCATCCTGTGCATTTATCCCTTTGTGCAAAAGTACTTCATGAAGGGCGTCATGATGGGCTCCATCAAGGAATAAGCCAGTCAAAACAAAAGGAAGGATCGGAGACACAAGCCATGCCGAAAGCCCCTGAGCACCCCAACCTGCTTTTCATCATGACCGACGATATGGGCGCATGGGCCATGCACTGCGCCGGCAACAGCGAAATCCACACCCCCAATCTGGATCGACTGGCCGCCATGGGCATGCGCATGGAAAACCTGTTCTGCGTGTCGCCCGTCTGCTCGCCCGCGCGCATGAGCGTCTATACCGGGCAGATTCCCTCCCAGCACGGCGTGCACGATTGGCTGGCCAAGGGGCTGCTGGATGAAAGCGTGCTGTCCCAGGAGCTGCGCGAGGGCTTCCGCATGGAGAATCCCCCGTTTGAGTACATCTGGCCGCGCGTATCCTTCCAGGGCGACCGCGCCATCCACTATCTGCGCGGCAAGGACGCCTTTACCGATTATCTGGCCGATGCGGGCTATGAGTGCGGGCTGTCGGGCAAGTGGCACATGGGCGATAGCTTCACCCCCCAGGCCGGGTTTACCTATTGGCGCACCACGGCCAACGGCGGCGAAAACTATATGTTCCCCGTTGTGCTGGAAAACGGCGAAATGACCATGAAGCGCAACTGCTATGTGACCAACTACATTGCCGATAACGCCCTGCGCTTCCTGGATATCCGCAATCAGGAGCAGCCCTTCTGCCTGGCCGTGCACTTTACCGCGCCGCATTCCCCCTGGGCGGAGGAATGCCATCCCAAGGAGTATTACGAGCTGTATCGCGATTGCCCCTTCGATTCCATCCCCTTTGAGGATATCCACCCCTGGGTGCCCGATTGCGATATCTCCTTTGCCGATTGGAAGAAGAAGCCGCATCCCGGCATCCGCTTTATCCATGCCAATTACGCGCCCATCCGCGAAACCTGGCTGCCTTACTGCCGCGAGAGCCAGCGCGGCTATTACGCGGCGGTCACGGCCATGGATGCGAACGTGGGCCGCATCCTCGACCGGCTGGAGGCCGACGGCCTGCTGGACAGCACGATGATCGTGTTCACCAGCGATAACGGCAGCAACATGGGCCATCACGGCATCGTGGGCAAGGGCAATGGCACCTATCCCATGAACATGTATGAAACCAGCGTCAAGGTGCCGGGCATCTTTGCCTGGCCGGGGCACATCCCCCAGGGCGTGGTCAGCCAGACCATGGTGAGCCACTATGATTTCATGCCCACCCTGCTTGAAATGTGCGGCGTGCCCTATCAGCCCAAGAAGGAGCTGCCCGGACGCTCCTTTGCCCGCGTGCTGACGGGCGAGAGCGATTCCTTCCGCGACGAGGTGGTGGTATACGATGAGTACGGCCCCGTGCGCATGATCCGCACCCGCGAGTGGAAGCTGGTGCACCGCTATCCCGATGGGCCGGACGAGCTGTACGACCTGGTGAACGATCCGGGCGAGCGCGATAACCGCATTGACGAGCCTGCCCTGCAGGCGCTGCGGCAGGCCATGCAGGCGCGGCTGACGCACTGGTTTGATTGCTATGTGGACCCCGCGCTGGATGGCAGCCGGGAGGATGTGCGCGGCGGCGGCCAGCTGACCTCGCACAGCTTTAAGTAATAAAGGAGCGCGCCATGGGCTATTTTATCGCTTTGGACGCGGGCGGCACCAAGACTGAAACGCTGCTGCTGGATGAGAGCGGGCGGATCCTTCTGCGGGATATCAGCCTGGGCTGCAACGCCATGGATATGGGGCTGGAGGAGGCGCTGCGCCGCGCTGTCGCCACCCTGCGCCGGGTGGCGCAGCACATTCCCGGCGGCAAGCCGGACTATGCCTTTTGCGGCATCGCATCCATGAATTATTATGGCGAGGCCATGCGCGGGCCGCTGCGCGCGGCCTTTGCCGACTGGCCGCTGTATCTGGAGGATGACGGCTGGGGGATGATCTCCTCCATGCTGGGGCAGGCGCCGGGCTGCTGCATTGTGTGCGGCACGGGGTGCAGCCTGTTTGCGCGCACGCCCGATGCGCTGTATCACATCGGCGGGCTGGGGTATTTGATCGATACGGTAGGCAGCGGGTTTATCCTGGGCAGGGACGCGATCCTGGCTGCCATCAAGCAGGTGGAGGGGCGCGGCCCCAAGACGGTTTTGTACGATCTGGTGCGCGCGCAGATGGGCGGCGTATCGCCGGAGGGCAATATTCCCGCCATTTACAGCGGCGGCCGGCCCTACATCGCCTCCTTTGCGCACTGCGTGTTCGAGGGGCGCAGGCAGGGGGATTGCGTCAGCCGCGAGATCTTTGAGCGCGGCAGCACGGCGCTGTCGGAGCTGACCTGGGCGGCGGAGCGCTATTTCCCCGGCGATTTTGATGTGGTGATGAGCGGCGGCATTTTTGCCGCGTTCCCG
>OLVO01003443.1_pt1 | contig 13026 bp, 10 predicted proteins | sample 1672571 | NCBI WGS metagenome assembly OLVO01 (sample SAMEA3136700, study PRJEB25190) | human gut metagenome | biome: human gut; feature: human-associated habitat; material: faeces | place: Austria | collected 2013 | reverse complement strand
GAGTGCGGCGGCCTGTGCAGCTACTACGCTGAGCAGGGCGGCCTGATGGTGGGCTTTGAGGACGGCGAAGCCGAAGCATAAAGCGGCTTTCAATGGCTCCGCATTTGCGCGGGAACTGCAATAGCTGTCTCTTTGACGAAAAAATCATTTCTTTGTTTGCCGACCGGAAAAATCTGCGGATTTTTCCGGTCGGCTTTTTGCGGGGCGCATCAGGAAACAACGCAAATCTTGAAAAAGCTGCAAAACCGCGCTATACTTACACATATTATAATAAAGGAGGAGGGCAGGCCGATGTTTTTTCGTTCGCCGATCGTGCGCTTTTTCAACCGCATCCTGAACCGCGTCACCATCACGGTGGTACTGGTAGCGCTGCAGCTGCTGTGGCTGTGCTGGGTGTTCTATTCCATTACCACCGGTACAGGCCGTGTATGGGTGAACGGTCTGCTCAACGCCCTGAGCCTGCTCATTATCCTGTACCTTGTGCGCAAGGACGAGAACAGCGCCTATAAGGTGGGCTGGATCGCATTGATCGGCATCCTGCCGCTGCTGGGCGGTGCACTGTATCTGGCCTTTGGCAACAAACGCCCGGGCAAGCGCCTGAGCCTGAAAATGCATGCTGTGGACAGCGCACATAAAAAAGACCTGCAGCAGCAGCCGGGCGTACTGGACAGTCTGGATGCCGGCGGGCAGGGCCAGAGCCGTTATGTGGCAAAGTATGGCCCCTATCCGGCATGGCAGAACACCTGTGCACAGTATTTTGCCAGCGGCGAAGCGATGTATCCGCAGCTGCTGGCCGATTTGGAAAAGGCCCAAAAGAGCATCTTTCTGGAATTTTTCATCGTGAGCCATGGCTGCATGTGGAATGGAGTCGAGAAGATCCTGCGCCGCAAGGCGGCACAGGGCGTGGATGTGCGTCTGATCTACGATGATTTTGGCAGTCTGCTGGGCCTGCCTGCTGATTTTATCGTGCGGATGGAGCGGGCGCACATCCGCTGCATCCCGTTCAACCCGGTGGTGCCCCTGATCTCGCTGGTGATGAACCACCGCGATCACCGCAAGATCGTAGTCATTGACGGTACGGTGGCCTACACCGGCGGTGTGAATCTGGCAGATGAGTATATCAACGCAGAGCAGCGCTTCGGCTACTGGAAGGATGCAGCCCTGCGTGTGGAAGGCGACGCCGCGTGGAACTTTACGGTGATGTTCCTCAACTTCTGGAATGCCTTTCGCCCCAGCGAGACGGATTATGATGCGTTTCGCCCCATGCCGCTGGTGCCGCTGGTGCCGGACGGCGTGGTGCAGCCCTATGCAGACAGTCCGCTGGACGAGGAGCCCATGGCAGAAACCGTTTATCTGAATATCCTTGCGCAGGCAAAACAGTATGTCTACATCTATACACCCTACCTTGCGATCGGCGAGGAAATGCTGGATGCGCTGAAAAACGCCGCCAAGCGCGGGGTGGATGTCCGTCTGGTGCTGCCGGGCATCCCGGACAAGAAGCTGGTATTCCGGCTGAGCCGGTCGTACTATCTGCCGCTTTTGCGGGCGGGTGTACGCATTTACGAGTTCACCCCCGGCTTCCTGCACGCCAAGTGCTGGGTGAGCGACGACAGCACCGCTGTGGTGGGCAGCATCAACATGGATTACCGCAGCCTGTTCCTGCACTTCGAGTGCGGCGTGCTGCTGCAGAACAACAGTCAGGTGACCGTCCTGCGGGATGACGTGCGGGATACGCTGCTCAAATGCCGGGAGGTACAGGTATCGGACTGCCATACCGGTCTGCTGGGCACTGTGCTGGACAGTGTGCTGCGGCTGCTGAGCCCTTTAATGTAAAAGAAACGACAGACCGCGGTAGACGCGAAATAAAACCGCTGCTTTCCGGGCAAACTAGCCCAAAAGCCCCTTTACGATGGGGCAGGAAAGGGAGCGTTTCGATGATAACGAAAAAGATATCCTGCACGGTTTTGGGCTGCACGCTGGCGGCGGCGCTGACACTCACCGCCTGCGGCGGGAGCGGCTCCGGTTCTTCCGGAAGCATGAGCACAGGCATGGGCGGCAGCTCGTCCCAGACCACGCAGAACGCCGCATGGCACACCGGCCTTGGCATCTTGACGGAAGCGGACGGAGAGGAGCGTGCCGGGAAGATCAACACGATCGCTGCGGCCGTTTTGCTGGATGCTGAGGGGAAAGTGGCCGATGTGATGCTGGATGAGGTGGAACTTTCTGTAACGGGGGACGGCACCGGCAAGGTGACGATGCCCGGCGAAACTCTTACCAAGCGCCAGAAGGGGGAGGACTACCCGCTGGCTGCGGTGTCCTCGCTGAAAAAAGGCTGGACAGAACAGGCAGATGCCTTTGGCGATTTTCTCACAGGTAAGACGCCGGACGAGGTGAAAAAGCTTGCCACCGACGATGACGGCAAGCCCAAGGATGCCGACCTGCTTTCCGGCTGTACCATTGCAGTGGACGGCTATCGGGATGCAGTGGTGCGCGCCTGTGAGAACGCAAAGGCGGTGGGTTCGGCCCGCGGCGACCGTGCTGTGCTGGGCGTGTCGGTGCGCAATGATACCAAAGATCTGATCGCTGACGACGATCACGATGTGACCGCGCAGGTGGATATTACGGTGACAGCTCTGACGTTGGATGCCGACGACCGCGTGACTGGTGCCATCGCTGACGTGACGGAGCCTGCCCTGACAGTGAGCGCGGACGGCACCGTATCGGCACCGGAGCTGGTGAAAACCAAGCTGGAGCAGGGTGATCAGTACGGGATGCGCAGTGCATCCGCTCTGGACAAAGAATGGTATGAGCACAGCGAGGGCTGGTGCGACTACCTCAAGGGCCGGACCCGCGCAGAGGTGGCGTCCATCCCGGATGACGGCTCGGATGCCGACCTTGCGGCGGTATGTACTATTTCAGTGACTGAGCTGCAAAAGGCGGCACTGGCAGCGTTCGCAGAAGAATAAGCAATCGGAAAGGGGAAAGACACTGCGTCTTTCCTCTTTTACTTGTGCAATTCAACAAGAGACGAAACGAAAAGAAAAAAATAAAGGGCAATATGCACTAACTTTTATATTTCCTCTTGCCAAATGCCCTCAAACGCGCTATTCTATAGTCACGGTTTAACACTTTAGCATGATAAAACGCTAAACCGAGAGGGAACATCTTTTGGGAAATAACGAGGGAGGAAACCTGTTATGAAACGTTTAGTCTCCGCTTTTCTGGCCGGTGCCATGGCACTGAGCCTTGCCGCCTGCGGCGGTGCCGCATCCACTTCCACCGTGGCATCTTCTGCCGCGTCCGGCAGCGCAGCTGCTTCTGCTGCCGAAACCGCTGCCAGTGATCTGGATTACATCAAGGAAAAGGGCAAGATGGTCATTGGCTACACCGTCTACGAACCCATGAACTACACCGATGCAGACGGCAACTTCACCGGCTTTGACACCGAGCTGGCAACGGCTGTGTGCGAAAAGCTGGGGGTCGAGCCGGAGTTCGTGGAGATCAACTGGGACACCAAGGTGGTTGAGCTGGATGCCAAGAGCATCGACTGCATCTGGAACGGCATGACCCTGACCGATGATATCATGGCCAACACCGCCACCACCAAGGCCTACGCCAAGAACGCACAGGTCGTGGTCGTGAAGGATGGTACCGACTACAGCTCCACTGCAGATCTGGTGGGCAAGACCGTAGTGGCTGAAGCCGGCTCTGCCGGTGAGGCTGCCATCGAAGGAGACGAGAATCTGGCACAGGCCGATTACGTTTCCAAGAGCGTGCAGACCGACTGCCTGATGGAAGTTGCCGCAGGCACTGCAGATGCTGCTGTTCTGGATCTGACTCTGGCCAACGCCATGATCGGTGAGGGCACCGACTATGCAAGCCTGAAGATCGTGGACGAGCTGAATGCTGAGGAGTACGGCGTGGCCTTCCGCAAGGACAGCGATACCGCCGCCGCTGTGGATGCCGTCTTTGACGAGCTGAAGGCTGACGGCACCATGCAGGCTCTGGCCGACAAGTACGATCTGGCTCTGGCCGATTAAGCATTTACATTTAAAATGATCGGAGCGCCCCCTGAGCGGGGCGTTCCCTTTGTTAAAAACGGATTGATGGGTGTGTTCTTGTGTCTGTGATTCTGGGGCGCCTTTCCGGCGCGTTTCTGCTCAACTGTGAACTGTTTGCATTGACCCTGCTGTTTGCGCTGCCGCTGGGTCTGGTGGTCGCTTTCGGCTCCATGAGCCGGTGCAAGCCGCTTTCCGGCGCGGTGAAAACTTTCGTGTGGGTCATCCGCGGTACGCCGCTGATGCTGCAGATCATCGTGATCTACCTTGGCCCCGGCCTGCTGGGCATGAATAATCCGTGGCCCTCCGGCTCCGGCGGACGCATGGTGGCGGCGGTGGTGGCCTTTGCCATCAACTATGCCTGCTACTTCTCCGAGATCTACCGCGGCGGCATCGAGGCTGTCCCCAAGGGCCAGACCGAGGCCGGTCAGGTGCTGGGCATGACCAAAACGCAGATCTTCTTCAAGGTGACGCTGCTGCAGGTGGTCAAGCGCATTCTGGCCCCCATGGGCAACGAGGTCATCACCCTCGTCAAGGATACCTCGCTGGCCAACACCATCGCCAACAAGGAGATCATCATGATGGCCAAGGAGTACAGCGCAAAGGGCCTGATCTGGCCGCTGTTCTCCACCGCCATCTTCTTCCTGGTGTTCGTGGGCGCGCTGACTTTGCTGTTTGGCTGGGCTGAAAAGAAACTGGATTATTTCCGCTGATGAAAGGAAGGAAACTGAATCATGGCACTGCTTGAAGCCTCCGGCATCGGCAAAAACTTTGGCGAGACCAAGGTGCTCAAAGATATTTCGCTGAACCTTGAACAGGGTGAGGCGCTGGCCATCATCGGCTCGTCCGGTTCCGGCAAGACCACTCTGCTGCGCTGCCTGAATTTCCTTGAGAGGCCGGATACCGGCATCATCAAGGTGAACGGCGAGACCATGTGGGACGCCGCCGACCCCGCCACCCAACGGGAAAGCGAGGTGCGCAAAAAGCGGCTGCACTTTGGTCTGGTATTCCAAAACTTCAACCTCTTTCCGCAGTACACCGCCTTGCAGAACGTGATGCTGGCCGGTGAGCTGCTGGCAAAGGAGAGCCCGGATTACAAGGCAAACAAAAAAGCCATCCATGCCCAGCTGGAACAGCAGGCACAGGAGCTTCTGGCCCAGATGGGCCTGTCTGCCCGTGCAGGCCACTACCCGCACCAGCTCTCCGGCGGTCAGCAGCAGCGCGTGGCCATTGCCCGCGCACTGGCCCTGCACCCGGACATCCTCTGCTTCGACGAGCCCACCAGCGCCCTTGACCCGGAACTGACCGGCGAGGTGCTGAAAGTTCTGCGTGACCTTGCTGACCGCAAGACCACCATGATCATCGTCACCCACGAGATGCATTTTGCCCGTGACGTGGCCGACCGTATCATGTTCATGGATGGCGGCGTTGTGGTGGAGGAAGGCCCTGCCCGGCAGCTCATCGAGCACCCGCAGGAAGAGCGCACCAAGCAGTTCCTTGCGCATTACTCGGAATAAGCAAAATCACCAATTCTTTCTGCAGAAATTCGTAAATGTTGATGCAATGCAAATCTTGTAAATCCTGCGTCACTCCACTATAATATCATTCATGAATGTACAAAACGTCCTGCCCCTTTCCGGCAGGGCGTTTTTCACGGCAAAAATACGCCGTTGAGCAGATTTTTCCGGGGCATATCTGAAAAGCTGAGAACCTGGTTTGTTTCTGTTTCTTTGCTTTCAGATATCCCCTGAGTGGTAGGAGGTTTTGCCATGACAAAGGATATGACTCAGGGCAGTCCGCTGAAGCTGATCCTTGCGTTTGCGGTGCCGCTGATGCTGGGCAGCCTGTTCCAGCAGTTCTATAATCTGGCCGATACCATCATCGTTGGCCGCTTTGTGGGCGTGGAAGCGCTGGCCGCTGTGGGCAGCGTGGGCGGTTTGAACTATCTGGTGCTGGGCTTTGTGAACGGCATCGCCTGCGGTTTTTCCATCCCGATTTCCTGGACCTTCGGTGCCAAGGATTACAAGGAAATGCGCCGTTACACCGCCAACACAGTGTGGCTGTCCATCTTCTTTGCGGTGGTGCTCACCATCGTTACGGTGGCACTGACCCGCTCGGTGCTGGTGTGGACGAATACGCCGGAAAACATCATCGACCTTGCGGATATCTACATCCGCACCATTTTCTGGGGCATCCCGTTCACCCTGCTTTATAATGTGACCAGCGCCCTGATGCGTGCACTGGGCGACAGCAAGCGCCCGCTGTATTTTCTGCTGGTGGCAAGCTTTTTGAACATCGCTCTTGACCTTGTGTGCATCATCGTATTCGACATGGGCGCATTCGGTGCGGCTTTTGCTACCGTGTTCAGTCAGGCGGTGGCGGGCCTTGGCAGTCTGCTGTACATCATGCGCCACTACCCGGAGCTGCGCTGGAGCAGGGAAGAGGGCCGTTTCAGCCTGACCCACTGCGCAAAGCTGTGCAACATGGGCATCCCCATGGGCCTGCAGTGCAGCATCACGGCCATCGGCAGCGTGGTACTGCAGGGCGCTGTGAATGGTCTGGGCAGCGACATCGTGGCTGCGCAGACTGCAGGCGGCAAGGCGGCGCAGTTCCTCAGCGTGCCGCTGGAGAGCATCGGCACCGCCATGACCACCTACACCAGCCAGAATATGGGCGCCAAAGACCTTGGCCGTGTGAATCGCGGCGTGAACACCGCACTGGGCATCGGCTGCGTATACAGCATTGCGTCCTTCCTCATCCTGCGCGTGACGGATAAGCTGCTCATCGGCCTGTTTTTGGATGCCAGCGAGACTGCCATCATGGCCAACGCCCAGAGCTTTATCTTCTGGAACAGTGCTTTTTATATCCCGCTGGCGGTGCTCATCATCTACCGTTACACCATTCAGGGGCTGGGCTTCTCCGGCCTTGCCATGTTCGCCGGTGTGGCCGAAATGGTGGCCCGCGCAATGGTAGGCTTCTGGTTCGTGCCGCTGTGGGGCTACTTTGCAGCCTGCATCGCAAACCCGGTGGCGTGGTTCTTTGCCTGCTTCTTCCTCATCCCGGCCTACTTTGTGGTGCGCAGAAAGCTGCAGAAGGAAAAGGATATCGAGAAAGCGCACGACGCGCAGGCGGCAAAGGCCTGACGCGGCAGCGCGAATATTTATAGTAGCACAAGCCAGCTGGGCCTTCGGGTCTGGCTGGCTTTTTTGTGTGGAAGAAAACGACTTTCTGCAAAAGTGCTGAAATTTCAAAAAGTCCTTGACAAAAATCCTCGGGGGGGGGGTATCATGAATGCGGAACCATGCCGGATCACCGGCATAATACGACCCGTGAGGAGAAAAGAAAATGAAATTGCAAAAGCGTTTTGCAGCAGTCCTTCTGTGTGCAATTATGACTTTGATGATGCTGACAGCCTGCAGCGGCAGCAGCGGTCCCGCACCGACAAAGCTGGAGTGGGCAAATTCACGCACCAAGCAGTATTTTGATGCAAAGGGAGTCACGCCACAGGAGTTTACGCTGACGGCAGATATTACAATGTCTGGACAAAAGGCTGGTCTGAAATTTGCCGTGAAGGGTAAGCGTGCCGGATATGAGACCGCGGTCGACCATAAGCTGCGTGTGGATGCTGACGGCAATGTTTACCTGATAGGTTCCAGAGGCGGCAACAAAGAATGGTGGAAGTATCCGGCTGGCAGCCCGACTGCAGATAGCTATGCTGCTTCCATCCGGGCATGTTACGGCTATTTTACGCTGCCGACCGATCAGAACGTTGGCTCCATTTCGGCAGGAAAATACAAAAAAGATGATAAGACGTATGACACGGAAACACTCAAGGTGCATCAGGAGAACGTTTATGCAACCTATACTTACTGCTACGATGGCAACGAGCTGAGCTTTATTCTGGTGGAACCCATTGTCGGCATGGAAAACATTGAGCTGAAACCCACTGCGGATGAAGCGGTGATCGCGATCCCGCCGGTTGACCGAGTGATAAATGATTGAACGAACAAAATCGGAAGCATCATACAAGGTGCTTCCGGTTTTGTTTTTGTCTGTTGACTCTTCTGATTTACAAATCCCGCCAAAAGCGTTATACTACATATGATTGTGTATCTGGCAGGAGGTGAGCGCATGGCAGAGCTGGAACAGATCGAAGGCACCGTGGAAGATATCATCTATGAAAACGAGGATAATGGTTACACCGTGTTTGAACTATCCGGCGGCGGGGTGGTCACGGTGGTGTGCGGCATCGTGGGGGAACTGCACGCAGGCGAAAGCGTGGTATGCCGCGGCCGGTATGAGAACCACGCCACCTATGGCCGCCAGTTCCACGCACAGGAGTGCGAGACCGACATGCCGAAGGATCTGGAAGCTGTCTACGCCTTTCTGGCCAGCAAGTCGCTGCCGTATATCGGAGCCAAAACAGCGGATAAAATCATCGATCTGTTCGGGGCTGAGGCACTGGAGGTGATCGCCAACGACCCGGCCCGGCTCACGCAGGTGCCCGGCATCTCTGCCGACAAGGCCGATCGTATCCAGCAGGAGTTCAAGCGGATGTTCGGGATGCGGGAGCTCATTGCCTATCTGGCTCAGTTCGAGATCAGTCCCCACAGGGCAATGGAAGTGTTCCGCACCTTTGGGCCCGGGGCCATGCAGGCCATTGCGGCAAATCCCTATCTGCTCTGCGGCGAACCGCTGCAGCTGGACTTCCGCCATGCGGACAGCATTGCCCAGTATTACCATATGGAGGGCGATTGCGCCCAGCGGCTGGAAGCAGCCCTGCTGCGCACCTTGCGCCACAACGCAGGCAACGGCCATACCTGCCTGCCGCGCACCCAGCTGCTGGAAACGGCGGCGGGCTTCATCCATCAGCCGCCGGAAAAGCTGGCCGCAGCACTGGATGAATGCATCCGAACCGAAGAGCTGCGGGTGAAACTGTTCGATGGCACACCTTATATCTATCTGCCCGACCTGCTGGAAGCCGAGGAGGACATTGCTGCCCGGCTTGCCATGCTGACAAAACGGGGCAAAAACACCGCCCGTGGGCTGGATAAAAACATTCAGATCCTGGAACTGACGCAGGGCTTTGCCTATGCACCTTTGCAGAAGGAAGCCATCCGCAAGGCCATGACCGAGAACTGCCTTGTGCTCACCGGCGGTCCCGGCACCGGCAAGACCACTACGGTCAACGCCATCCTGCAATTGCTGGAAGATCAGGCAGAGAGGGTGGCTCTGTGCGCCCCCACGGGCCGCGCAGCTAAGCGCCTGAGCGAACTGACCGGACGCAAGGCCAGCACCATCCACCGTCTGCTGGAGGTGGACTACACCGGCGGCGTGGTCAGCTTTATCCACAACGACAAGAACCTGCTCAAGTGCGATGTGGTCATTCTGGACGAAATGAGCATGGTGGATGTGAAGCTGTTTCAGGCCCTTATTGCAGCGCTGCGCTACAGCTGCCGCATCATCATGGTGGGCGATGCCGACCAGCTGCCCAGTGTGGGGCCGGGCAACATTCTGGGCGAGGTGATCCGCTCCGGGCTGGTGCCCACGGTCTGCCTGAACGAGATCTTCCGGCAGGCGGCGCGGAGCCTGATCGTGGAAAACGCCCACCACATCATCAGCAGTGAGCCGCTGCAGAAGGGCGGCAGGACCGACGACTTCTTCTTTCTGGAATCGGACGGCGACGCGGCCCGGAAGCTGGTGTGCGATCTTGTTACCACCCGCCTGCCGCGCAGCTATGGCTTTGACCCGATCCGGGATATTCAGGTGCTCTGCCCCACAAAGCTGGGGCCCACCGGCACGCAGGCGCTGAATGTGGAACTGCAGAATCTGCTCAACCCGGAGCAGAAGGGCAAGCCTCAGCTGCAAAGCGCGTCCCGGGTGTTCCGGGTCGGCGATAAAGTGATGCAGGTGCGCAACAATTACGAGATCGTCTGGAACCGCATCGGCGGGGAACAGGGAGTGGGTGCCTACAATGGCGATATCGGCATCGTGGAGAGCATCAACCCCCGTGACCGCTCCATGGTGGTGCGCATGGATGACCGGCGGCTGATCTATCCGGCAGAGAACCTGGGCGAGCTGGAGATCGCTTACGCCATCACGGTGCACAAGAGTCAGGGCAGCGAGTTCCCGGCGGTGATCCTGCCGGTGGCGCAGGTGCCGCCGCGGCTGTGCTACCGCAACCTGTTCTACACCGGTGTCACCCGCGCACGCAAGCTGTGCATCGTGGCAGGTCGGCGGGACGTTGTGAACCGCATGATGGGAAACGTCCGCCAGAATCTGCGCTACAGCGGCCTGTGCTATCTGCTGCAGGCAGAGCTGCCGCCGGAGCAGATAAAAACAGAAGAATGACCGATGCCTGCAGAGCGGAATCTGCCCGGGAAGCCGTTCAAAACCGGTATACTTTTTACGGCAACTATGCTATACTGTAAGCTGGTATGATTTCCGGCCTGCATCAACAGGCCGTTGTTTCGATAGAGGAACCAGAAAGGAACAGAGAATTTATGGCACAGAACGATATCGGTATCGACCTTGGTACCACCACCATCATCATCGCACAGGCGGGGCAGGGCGTTGTACTCAACCAGCCCAGCGTTGTGGCAATGGACACACGTAAAAACACCGTGCTGGAAGTCGGCGATAAGGCTCTGGCCATGGTGGGCCGCACCCCGAACTATATTTCCGCGATCTTTCCGCTGAAAGACGGCGTTATCAGCGACCACACCATGACCCGTGAGCTGATCTGCCGCTTTGTCAAGCAGGTATACAACTCCCATATGGTCAAGCCCCGGGTGGCAGTCTGCGTGCCTGCTGCGATCACCGGCATCGAAAGCGATGCTGTGGTGGAAGCTGTGGTGGCTGCCGGTGCTCGTCAGGTGTATCTGATCGACGAGCCCATTGCCGCCGCTCTCGGTTCCGGCATCGACATCACCCAGCCGGAAGGCCGCATGATCATCGACATCGGCGGCGGCACCACCGATATTGCAGTGCTGAGTCTGGGCGGTAAGGTCAAGGCCACCAGTGTGCGCGTGGCCGGCAACCACTACGACGAAGAGATCCTCAAGTTCGTGCGCAACAAGTACAGCGTGGCCATCGGCCAGCGTACCGCTGAGGAACTGAAAAAGAATGTGGCCTGCTGCCCCCAGAAGACCGATTTCCACGAGACCATGGAGATCAAGGGCCGCAGCCTGCTCACCGGCCTGCCGGTGCGCGTGAATGTTTCCACCGATGATCTCTACGATCCGGTCATGATGCTCAGCGAGCAGATCGGCACCGCAGCCCATCAGGTGCTGGAAAAGACCCCGCCGGAGCTGGCCGGTGATATCTACCGCAACGGTGTCATGCTCACCGGCGGCGGTGCACAGCTGCATGGCCTGACCGAGTATCTGAGCGAGGAGCTCAAGGTGGAAGTAACGGTTTCGCCCGACCCCGTGAACTGCGTGGCGCTGGGCACGGCCATGAGTCTCGGCCTGAACGACAAGCTGGAGACCGGCTTTATGGACGCAACGCCCCGCATCGGCCGCCGGTAAGCCCGACAGGCCGCAGCAGAGAAAAAGGCGGACACGATTTATCCATGCACCCGAATGAAAGCGGCAAAAAGAAAAATTGTCGGTTTTTATTGAAATGAATTGGAAAATAAGGTATAATATTTCCAAATTGATTTTCTGCTGACGACCTCGGGGCCGGATGCGGATTCTGAAAAACAGGAGGAAAACCATGGATTTAGGTTTTGACGTGGTCGTTACCATTACCGGCATCGTACTGGTGTTCTTGATCCTTATCCTGCTGATGGCCATCATCACGCTGGAAGGCAAGATCTTCGATTCGATGGGGACCAAGAAAAAGGCCGCAAAGGAAGCCGCCAAGGCTCCCGCCGCAAAGCCCGCTGCACCCGTGCAGCAGGCCGCAGCCGCTCCCGCTCCTCAGGTGGAAGAGGGCATCCCCGGCGATGTGGTCGCTGCCATTATGGCTGCGATCCACGCAATGGGCAACGGCAAGTACACCCTCAAGGCCGTGCGCCGCAGCAAGAACGGCTGGGGCAATGCGGGCGTGAATGACACCACCGCACCGTTTTAACAGAGGAGGAAGAGCATGACACAGTTTATTGATACTCTGGTCGGTATTTTCCAAAGTTCCGGCTTTGCACGCTTCGGTGAGCCGGGCGGCTACCTGTACGCGATCATGATCTGCGTGGGCTGCTTTTTGCTGTACCTGGCCATCGTCAAGGAATTTGAGCCGCTGATCCTGCTGCCGATGGCATTCGGCATGATCCTGGCAAACCTGCCCGGCAGCGGCGTCATCCACATGCAGTATTTCGTTGGTGACGGTCTGGAACACCCCATGTGGGTGGAGATCCTGAACAACGGCGGTCTGGCCGATATGCTCTATATGGGCGTCAAGCTGGGCATCTACCCGCCGCTGATCTTCCTGGGCATTGGCACCATGACCGACTTCGCACCCCTGATCTCCAACCCCAAGAGCCTGCTGCTGGGCGCTGCCGCTCAGTTCGGTATCTTCGGTACTTATATGGGCGCCCGCCTGCTGACCGCTACCGGTCTGGTGGACTTCACCCAGAAGCAGTCTGCTGCAATCGCCATCATCGGCGGTGCAGACGGCCCTACTGCCATCTTCGTCACCTCCCGTCTGGCTCCTGAGCTGCTGGGCTCCATCGCTGTTGCGGCGTACAGCTACATGGCTCTGGTGCCCGTCATTCAGCCGCCCATCATGAAGGCTCTGACCACCAAGAAGGAACGTACCGTCGTGATGAAGCAGCTGCGCACCGTCTCCAAGACCGAAAGGATCATCTTCCCCATCATGGTCACCATCGTGGTGTCCCTGATCGTGCCGGATGCCGCTGTTCTGGTCGGTATGCTGATGCTGGGCAACCTGATGAAGGAGTGCGGCGTTGTGGATCGTATCCAGAAGACCGCCGGCAATGAGCTGATGAACATCATCACCATCTTCCTGG
>OLVO01003436.1_pt1 | contig 13047 bp, 4 predicted proteins | sample 1672571 | NCBI WGS metagenome assembly OLVO01 (sample SAMEA3136700, study PRJEB25190) | human gut metagenome | biome: human gut; feature: human-associated habitat; material: faeces | place: Austria | collected 2013 | reverse complement strand
GCGTGCCGTCGCCATTGTTCACATATTGCTTATGTTCCTCACAGACGTGACTGCCGTACCCGCAGACCGAGCAGGCACCGTTTTCGCCCTTCTGGTCGTGCACCTGTTTGACAGACAATCTGCAATCTTTGCAATAGAGCGTATGTCCGTCCGCATCTACTTCGGAGCCATCCCAGCGGAATTCACCGATACCATTGCAGGCGCTCATATGCAGCATCTTGCACTTATCGCATACCCAGTCGTATTCGCCTTCTACGTAGTGGTGCTCCGCTTCATTGATATGCGTACCGCAGTTTTTGCACTTCTGATAATGTTTTGCACCGTCAGAATACCAAACGTCCCCAATTTCATGCTCCAGCGGTTCAGGTTCTTCTGTCTCCCGCTTTGCATGGCAATCCTGGCATTCATCCGTTCGGATACCGCCGTGTTCACAGCTTGCTGTGTTGCTGATTTCCTTCCAGATATGCGGTTCTTCCTTTTTGTATCCGCAGTCGTGCTGGCATGTGATGATGTGTACCTCGGAATTTTCTTCGCTCGTGTATTGAAGCACATGCGGCGCGGGATCGCCAACATTCTTTCCGCAGTCCCCGCAGACCAGCGCGCAGGTTCCGTTCTCCTGATCAACATACTTCTGGTGATTCTTCGGGTGCGTACAGGGATTCTCCAAGCCGCAGCGCTTGCAGATCTGTTTTGTTATACCGTCCGTTGTAACAGCTTGCAGATCGTGGTGCGGTTCTTCGGACCAGCGCCCGCCGCCGTAGTAGGTCACGCAGTAGCCGACAGAGTTTCCGCGCCCCTGTCCATTTCCGATATCCCAGCCATAGGCCAGCGTATAGCGCAGCGTCAGTGTATCTCCCGGCTTTAGGTCGGCCTTATCCATGCCGTAGGACGGATAAGTTCCGTTAATTTCATATTCCCAGCCGGAACCTTCCGTGAAATCCAATTCGCCGAGACTGCTGCTTGCGTCATTCAGGCTCAGGCTGTTGCGGTAGATGCAGCGCCAGAGGATGTCCAGATTCGTACCTTCGCCAAACTGCGCGTCAATTCTGGCAAAGTTCTCCTCCTCCGTACCGCTCCATGAGCCGCTGATCGCATTGGCGCGCATACCAAGGCCGCTTGTATCGTCCAAACTTCTCAGGTAGAAATCAGGGCCGAACGGATCGTTGCACTCCGCGCGCCAGCCGAGGCTTCGTTCAGCCGTTCCGAATGGCTCCGGCGCCGTATAGCCCCAGACCGCTTTTGCAACTGCGCAGGACGCCGGTTCACCGGCAAGGACATCACAGGTGATGGACGAAGAACCGAGTCCGACGACGCCCATGTCGATCACGATCGTCGCCTCGCCGAGCTTTTCGCCGCTGCTTGCGCGTTCGCCGCGGAGCAGGATCGTTTTCTCGCCTTTATTGCCGAAGGCGTCCTCGGCACTGATCACAAGCGTATGCTCGTTTGTGTCTCCCTTTTCCGGATTACTCGGCGTCACCTTGAACTGCTGCCAGCTTCCGCCCGCAACGCCGGTAAAGATGCACGCTTCATCATCCATCTTTACACTCAGCTTGGTGTCCGTTCCGGTATACAGGATATACGTTTTGTTCTGCTCGGCATCCTCGCTCCAAGCGCGGAGCTTAAAGGTCAGCATCTGTCCGTTTGCGACGCTTTCGACACCCTCCAGATCGCACTCGATCTTTACCTCCTGATCACCGCGGTGCTTATACGGGATGCTGATGATAAACGTGTATTCTTCGCCCGCGCCGGAGGCTTTGATGGTAAACGTATTTTCGCCCGTTTTGCCATCCTCGGCCAGAAGCAGCGTCACGCTGCCGGTGGGCGCTGTGAGTGTCTTTGTGCTGAAATCGCCCGACTGATAGCAGGTGACGGAGGTGATCTCAATGCCCGACGTGTCCTCGCCTGTGAGCCGCAGCTCGTAGCCAAGACTCCCGTCCGTCAGCTGATTGTCATAGACATCTTCCGCATGGACAGTCTTCCTGTTTTCGCATTTCAGAACACACGGCTTCGCCGCACCATCTTCCATAACGGTATACGCCATTTCAAGCGAAACGTCGCTCTGGTAACGGATCGTGACCGCGAAATTCACTGTGCGCTCCTTGACCTTCGCGGTCACGAGGGCCGTATAGGTCGCGCCGCTGTCCGTGGCTTCCAGCCGCACGGAGCCGCTGTCCGTGCTCATAGCCGCCCCGTTGAAGCTGGCGCTTGTGATCTGCGCGTCCTGTGCGCTCCGACCAGTCAGACCGAGCTTATACAAAAGCTCACTGTTATTGATCTGGTTATGCTTGATGGTCAGCGCCGCGCGCTTGTCCGCATCGCAGAGGACCTGCTGCGCTGTGACCGATTTCTCGTACCATGTGAACTGCAGCTGGAGGTCAAGGCCATCCTCATACGTTACAACGAATGCATAGCTGATCGTCTGCCCCAGCACCTCAGCGGTCACGGCGAAATAGTAGGTTTCCGTGTCCTTGCCGTCTGCCGCGGCCATTTGGATCTCGCCGGACTCCGAGAGCGCGCCGCGCTCACCGTCCGTCGCCCAGTATTCCGCCGTGCGGATCGTTGCATCATCCGCGTTTTCGCCGAGGAATTGCAGCGCGTATGCGAAATTTCCGTCTGTCAGCGTGTCGCTCTTGACCGTGCGATTGACCGAGCCGTTGGCCGGGCAGGTGGCCTGACCGTTGGGTTGCCATGTAAGCTGCAAATCGAGGTCAATGCCGCTTTCCAGCCGCAGAACGAACGCGAAATTCACGTCTGTCTCCACGGTTTCGCCCTTCTGGTTCTTTTGCGTCGCATGAGCTTGTACGGTCAGGATATAGTTCTGGAACTCTGCGCCGTCCGGCAGCGTCATATCCAGCACGCCGCGCGTATCCGCTTCCTGTGATACACCGTTTCCAACTGCGACCTGCACACCGGTTATTTTTGCGTCGTCCGCGTCGAGGCCGGTGAGGTTCAGTTCATAGCGCAGTCTGCCGCGGTCGAGCTGGGCCAGTAAGACACGCTTGCCGACAGAGTCTCCGGGTGCGCAGACCATGGAGCTCGCCTGTGAGCCGTACTTGTACCACGTCAGCAGCGCACCGAGGTCAAGTTCTGTTTCCGGCAGATCCTCGTCTGTTTCGCCGGTGTCTCCGGCTTCCTCGCCCTCGTCGCCCTTGTTGGAATCCGTGTTCGTACCGATGGCGGCATCGGCTAGGACTTCCTGCTGGGGCTTCGATTCCGGCTGCTGCTCCGGCTGGGTATCCTGTCCCTGCTCCGTCTGGTTTTCCGTTTCCTCCGGATTGAACTGCTCCTGCTCGCCGGTCAGCTCGCTGTTGGTGCTGCCGCCCGAACCGGAAGCATCCTTGCTTTCCGCCTCACCGTTTCCAGCATGACCGGGCGCTTGCCCTGCCTGCAAAACAGTGATCTCCTGCGGCGCGGCTTGCAGGATGGGATTATCCGGCTCGACCGACCGCATACCCATGAGCGGCAGACAGATACTCAGCAGCAGCGCACAGATCAGTACGCCGCAGCCGGCCTGCTGCACCCACGGGAACCTTTCAAGAAATTTTTTCATGTGTGTTCGCCCTCCGGGAAAAGGGCTTCCCCCTTAAAAAGTCTGCATTTTGTGCAGCTTATTCGTACTTTTAAGAAGTACCCTTAAACGCACGAATAAGCCGCACGGTTCCCCACGCTTTCGCGTGGGGAACCGCCCAGCTTGGGGTGGTTATCCAATATTCAATTCAGAACGTTGGACTGCGTGTTTCATTTTGCGATTTTTTCCATGAAGCGCATGAGGATAGTCGCGACCTGTGCGCGGGTGGCGGAGCCCTGCGGGTTCAGCTTGCCGTTCGAGCCCTGAAGGAGTCCTTCGGCGACTGCCCACTGCATGGCCTCTGCCGCGTATCCGCTGACCTTGTCCGCATCGGAGAATGCAGTCAGGGCGGCGGACTTGCTCACGTCGTAGCCCTTCTGCTTCGCGTAGCGGTACAGGATCGTCGCCAGCTGCTCACGGGTGATGACGCCCGGCATGTTGGTGCCGTCCGAAATGCCGTTGTCCATGGCCCACTTCTGGCCTGCCGCGTACCACGGTGTACCATTCGTGTTCACGCCCTCGACACGGGCGAGGATCGTGACGATCATGCCGCGCGTCGTATTCGCGTTCGGGCTGAAAGCATTGGAGGACGTGCCGTTCATGAGGCCCTTTTCATGGACATAATTCACAGCTTCCTCGTACCAGCTTCCAGCCGGAACATCAGTGAACGAGGAACCCGTGGTGGGCTTGTCGTTCTTCGGCTTGCTCGGCGTGACAGGGAGAACCGGCGTATCGCTGCCTTCCGTCAGCAGGTGATAGATTCTTTCCGCCTCGGCCAGCTTGTCCAGCAGCTCCTGCGGGAAGGTCTTCAGCTGATCCGCCGACAGTCTGGATACAGCTGCCTTCGCCGCATTGATCGCGTCGCCGCTATTGATGGTCACGGTACCGATGTCGTTGATCTTCTTGACAGCGTCGTTCCAGATCAGCGTATCGGCAGCCTCGATCAGCTTGTCCATCTTTCTGGTTTCCGCGACGGAGAGGCTCTCATACAGGTCAGAATTCTTCTTGATCTCCTCGTATGTACGCTGGGCGCTGCGGATCTCCTCCACATCGTCGAGCGTCGCCTCAGCCGGTCTGGGAAGCGACTTGACCGTCGCCTTGAACTCCTTGAGCTTGCGGTAGCTCTGTACCTTCTCAAGCAGCTTTTCCAGATTCTCGACAGCATCTTTATTGACCTTAGCCTGCTGCTCGGATTGCAGCTGCTTGTACGCAGCCTCTGCCGCAGCGATCTGCTTTTCGTACTTTTCGTAGTTGGTAAAGTCGATGGTGTCGGCCTGCGGGAGCTGCTTCAGCTGATCTTCGACCACCTTGTAGCTGCCGCTGGCAGAGAGCACTCTGACCACATACCACGTGCCGTCGTTCGACTGCGTGTTGCCGGCCTGATTGTTCATAGTGGGCCAGCCCTTGATGCCGCAGCCGATGTAGATCGTGTCGCCCGCGACGACGGGGATGGACTCGGTGCGCTTGTAGAAGCTGCTACCCTCGGTGTTGGACGTGACCTTCTCGTTCAGGAACGTCTTCACGAGGAAGTTCTTGTTCGCCGCCGTCGGGGTCACCGTCAGGTTCGAGCTGTCGCCGTCGATGACGAGCGTGTAGGCGTAGGTGCCGCCGCGCTTACCGGGTTCAAACGTGGTGGTCAGGCGCGGGTTGCCATCGCCGTCGAACGTCAGCGATTTGAGCGTCGTGTCAGAGTTGCTCCACGTGCCGCCGACATCTTCGCCAAGACCCACGGAGGTGTACTTGATGCTGATGATATCGCCGTCCGCCAGCTTGCCGTTTTTCACGGAGAAGTTGGCAAAACCCTCGTTGGTGAACCAGTCGTTGAGCGTACCCATCCAGCCGGACTGCTGGCCGCCGGTGAATTCGGCAAGGCTGTAATCGCCGTCGGTAATGGTGGAAAGATAGGTGATGTCGAAATCATACTTCTCGTCGCCATTGCCGCCGGTGCCGAGCCATGTGCATTTCTTCTCCGTGAGTGCGCGGAGCAGAACGGTCATCATGGTGTCGTTTTCGCCAAGCGGGTAATTCTTCCGTTCGAGCCAGTACTGATCCTCAGGTCTGTAGAAGTGTTCGAGCGCGGCTTTGTTCGCGCCCTCGGCGCTGCTGCCGTCGTTCGTGTAGTTCTGGACGCTGACGGTCACGGTGCCGACCTGCGGGCCGGGGTCAAACCCGGTCAACTCCCAATACTCGCCTTTGTCGTATTCCCAGCCCTTGATCTCGGTGCCGGTACTAACGTCGTTGGCAGCGTTGGCCATGCTCTTGAGCGCTTCTCTGCGTGCCACAGCGACCTGCTCGACCGTCTTCGCGCTGTCGATTGCAGCCAGACCCTTGTTGTACGCGTCAAGGATCGCCTTGTACTGGTTGTGATCTTCGCCGTAGCCGTCGAGCGCGGTCTTGAGCGCGGTTTTCGCGCTGTCCTTTGCAGCAGCGATCTCGCTCTCGGAGCCGCCGACGGGAACCCATGTGACAGTCGCTGTCACATTGTCATACGGCATGGTGAAGCACTTGAAGCTCCGGAGGATACGGCTGGCCTTGACGTCCGTGCCGTAGTCCGACCAGTCAAAGGTATCAAGGCTTCGGTCGGCGATGTCTTCCTCGGCGAGACCGGAGAACGTGATGCCGCGAAGCTCGTACTCGTTGTCATTGACGTAGAAGTGCGGAACCTCGGTGGTGTTCGTGCCCTTGACCCAGTGATCCTCGATGCGCCACTGCGCGCCGGTGTCGGTGATGGCGTAGTTGTTGCCCGGAACGAGATACGGGAACTTGGTCTTCACGTTCGCGTCCGTCACGTCCTTGCCGTCCTTGTCGCTCTTGCGCGCGCCGCGAATCTGGAAGTAGGTGGCGTAGGTCGGGTTGGAGCAGAAGTACACGCCGCTTCCGACGGACACAGTCGTTACCTGCGTGTAGTTGACCTTCGTCTGGCCCGCGTCCACCGTGTTGTAGGTAAACAGACCCGCCATCATCGTGCCGCCTGTGGTGCCGTTCGTGCCGTCGACGACGCGGTGCTCTTGCAGCCACTGAATCATGGCTTCCAGACCCGCCTTGTCTTCCTCCGGCACGGCGGAGAGGTCATACTCGACCGTCAGCGTGTACTGCTTCGCGCCGCCCTCGGCAAGTCCTTCGCGCGCGGCAAGAATTGCCTCGTACCGTGTCTTTTCCTTCACGCTCAGCTCGTCGCGCTGATACTGCGTCATCGCGTTGTAGTACGCTTCGAGCTGGTCGATGAGCTGAACCGCCGAGCTGTCGAGCTTCGACAGATCCTCGGGGAATTTCGCCATCTGCGCCCGGAAATTCGCAAGATTGTCCGCGTTCGTTTTCGCGGCCTTGGTCTGGAGCGCTTCGATGCCGGACTTTGCAGTCAGCTGCGCCGCGTAAGCGGAAGCAGCGTCCTTCGCCGCATCGATGCCCTCCATACCGGTCTTGTAGAGCGTTTCAATTGTCTGCCAGTCGGCTTCCGTGAAGCACTCCTTCGGATAGTCCGGATTCTCATACGTTTTCTTGAGCTCTGCCCGCAGATCGTTCTTGATCTTCGTGAGGTCTGCCTGTGATTCATCGACCTCAGCGTAGATCAGGATCGCGCCGCCGTTGACGAACGCTGCGTCGTCGCTGTCGAGATCAAAAACGTTGACCAACTGCCAGCCCGGCTGATAGACGGTCATGGTGAGCGTACCGTCCGCGCCGGTCTTGAGCTTCGTGTCGGTCAGAACCTCGGCGTTGACCACCGTTTTATAGTCGTCCACGATCATGCTGCGGAAGACGTATGCGCCCGCGGTGGGCTTCGCTTCGTCGTCCGTCATGTGGGCGGGCATGGCTGCCTTCGAGGTTGCCGTCAGCGTGAACGGCACACCGACGACCGCCTTGTACGCGCCGGTGGCCTTGTCCTGCGGGAGCGTCGTCGTGAGCGTCTGGTAGCGCACCTTGTCGGTCACGCGGCCAAGCGCCATCGGCCAGAGGTCTTCGCTGATGTTGACCATCGTCGGCATCTGCACGCGCACAACGGTCACTTCGTCGCCGTCGTGGAGCTTAAATGCCCAATACTCGCTGGCTTGCGGGTAGTCCAGATAATACTCGCCTGAAACAGACCAGAAAGCCAGCGTGCCGTTGACGTAGACCATCAGCTGGCTCATGGAGTTGACACGCCAGCGGTTCTCATTCTTGAAGCTGTCCGTCAGAAGATCTCCGATGGTCGTTCCGGTTGGAACAGTCAGCTTCTCGGTACGAGGGATGACACGATGCGCAAGGGCTGGCGGCTGCTTGGCAGCCAGTTCATCGGTCAGCGAAACACGCACGGTGATCTCCGACTTCGGAACGAGACTGAAATACGCCGTGCGGACTTTGTTGAACGCCTGCGACTGGAGCGCGATCTCGTCCGTGCCCATGGTAGTGGTGAACGTGCCGTGCTCCTTCGCAGTGTCCAGCGCTTCCTTGCGCGCTGCTGCGTAGTTCTGCCAGCTCTCGCTGGTGTAGTCGTCCGCGTCCAGCGTGTCGTAGTAGCCCGCGTAGAGCGCGATACCGGCAAGGGCGTTGGCGCTGCCGGGTTCAAGTGTGCTCCAGACACGAGTTTTCAGATTCTTCGCCGCGTCTTGAAGCTCTTTTACCAGCGCGTCCACAGTCTCCTGCGGATGCTTGGCGGAGCTGTTTTCCTCCGTTGCTGTGACGTTTCCTTCCGCGTCCTTCGTGAACAGACTGTCATACAGATTCTGTGCGTCCGTTCTCTTGCGGTAGAACACGGCCCAGCTGTTGGTGGAGTATTCTTTCTCAATGAGGGCACTGTAGCGCAGCAGCGTCTCATGAAGTCCTGTCGGGTTGACTTGAGACGTTGGGATCAGGTTTGCGATAGCTTTGGATAATTCGCTGTTTGGATCGTCCTGATCCAGCGTTTTTGCTGCCGCGTCCACTGCCGACTGTCCGGCACCTTCTAGGTCATACACAGCTTGAGCAGCCGCTACGATTGCCTGCATATCGAGCCAGAATCCTTTTTTGCTCGTTGTTTTGCCATTATAGCGGTCATTCTCCGTGTAATATCCTTCTGTCGGAACAGCGTCCAATGCGGCTTTAAGTCCGTCTTTCTTTACTGTTGTTGTTTGCTCGCTGTATACCAAAAAATCAAGGTAAATACTGGAGTCGTTGCCGTCATTCAGCGGTGCATCAATCCACGCCACATGTTTTCCATACCACTGGTTTGGAAATGTTTCGCTATTATAAAAATAAGTGAAAGCGTCAATTGTAGCAGATGAAGGCTTTGGCGCATTTTCCATGGAAACATGAAGCGCCTTTCCACTTTCCGTTAGTCCATCTGAAATATAATCACAAGGAGCATCCGGATTTGTTGTGTCGGCAAGAAAGACCGCTCCATTAAACGTATAATTACCCGAAATATTGGCTGAAAAGCTTCCGTCCTCGGATGTCACTTTTATAACATAAACTATGTCAGCCATGTCCTCGGTGGACATATCAATTGTGTCCAATAGTTCTGCTCCGGTGAAGCTCAAACCAACGTCATCTGCGCTTAGTGCATAGGCAACTGGCAGGCAGTTAACGAGCATCAGTAATGCTAATAAAAAGCAGAAAAGGGGACGGGCTAAGCCCGTCCCCCTTCGCTGAAGCTGTGTTTGCATTATGCTCTACCTGTTTTTAAGTTAAGCCAAGTAACATAGGGTGCAGCCTCACCATTCTGAACAATGATCTGTACCTTCGTTCCTGCGCTTGTCGGCGTAAAGGTCGCAGAGGTTGTCGCAACACCGTTAATGTAGACATAGCCTGTTCCAGACACATTAACCGTGCACGTGCCGCTCAGCATACCAACAGACTTGATTCCACCATTGGTCGTTGTCACTGTGCTGGTCCCAACAGTAATTGTCGGAGTTGCCGCCGTTTCTGTTGTGCTGCCCGTGCAGGCTGCGACGCCGCAGACCTCAGTGGAAATCTCACCGAAGATGCCGTTCATCTGCGCCATGCCGGTGTAGATGCGGACATACTTGACAGAGGACAGATTGGCCGGAGCACCCTTGGAATCGACTGCCCATGCGATGTCAATCGGGTCGCCGCCGCCGGTGCCTTCGGTCTTGGTGTTGTAGTCGCTGCTGCTGGTGAAGGTCTGGTACGGATTGTAGGCGATGGTGCTGCCGAGCGTCCGGTTCGGATGCACGTCGCAGTAGCCGAAGCCGATCTGATCCGTCTTGCCCGTGCCGGGGTAGTCGGTCAGGAGCGTACCCTTGAAGGTCAGCGTGCTGGTGATGTTGTCGCTGTTCAGCGTTCTGCTGACGAAGGAGAACTCATCGACCTTGGCCATTTCCTTGCGCGTGCCGGAATCGACGAAGTAGTTCGCGTTCAGCGGGAACCAGCTGTGGTTGTGGAAGGTGTTCTTCGTGACCGTGCCGGACGTGGTCGTGCCGTTCACTGTCAGAGCGTAGGGAACATCCGCCAGAGTGCCCTTGTTGCTGGCCGCCGCGGTAATGCCCTTGTCCTCAGACGGGTTGGGGTTCGTGTAGGTGATGGTTGCGCCCTTCGTGCTCTTGGTGTAATACATCGAGCCCGCGATATCGTACCACGTCGTGCCGTCCTTGGAGACCTGGATGCAGCCCGCCTCGGAGTTGTTCCAGAATGCGTTGCCGTAGACGATGAAGTCCGCGCCGTAGGGGTGTGTGGGATCGTCAGCGATCGGGTTCTCGAACTCATAGACGGCATAACCGCCGAAGAAGCCGAGGGAAACGCCGGTCGTAGAGTTGGCCTTGACCGCGCCGTTGCTGTCATAGGCGTCGCCCCAGCCGCCGGACGTCACACCTTCGTTGACGAACTGTGCAGGTGCGGGCAGGTAAGCGTAGAGCGCCGTGCCGGTCGCTGTCGTGCCGCCGCTGGGCTGTGCGCAGTTGAACGTTGCCGAACCGATATTGCCCGTGCCGGTGACGGTCACGGTGGAAGCCGAGGTCGTGGGCAGAACGACGACGCCGTAATTCGTCGTGGTGCTCTCGACGTAGTTGCCGTCCTCGTCGGTCACATAGCTGCCATCGGCGTTCTGGGCATAGGCCCAATGGAACGAGCCGCCGTTGCTGACGGTGACGCTGGCGACCTTCGTGCGGTCGCTGGCAATCAGCGAGAAACTGAACGGATAGTAGCCGTTCGTGGCCGTGTTCAGGATGTCCACGCCGTCGAAGTACATACCTTCGATGTCAAGGTCGACCGATACGCCAAGGCCGTCGCCGATGGCGTAATCAGTTTCGAGCGAGTTGGTAGCTGCAAATGCGCTCGCGCTCAAAGCGAAGAGCATCACAACTGCCAAAAGGATTGCTGTGAACTTTTTCATAGTTCTTCCTCCTATATTGTATTTTCCCGGTTTCTTTTTGCCCGCGCAGCCGGGATGCCCTACGCGGAACGCACATTCTGTTCCCGCTTCTCCCGTGCGCTTTTGAGAAGCGGCTTTATCTAACGGCGGAACAACTCGCCGCTAAATACATGCTGACACACTACAGATACAGTATCGTTTCCTGTGCTCCCACGCGCCCATGTGAAGACCACGTTTTCCACTCCCTTGGCGCGCTCTTATCGTCGCGGCGCTTCCCCGGAAGCAGTATCCTTTCCTGCTGCAGCTATTCAGTTGTCGGCGCGTATCGCCTTATTGAGACGGGCGAAGGCCCGGTAGATTTGTTTTAAAATCCCCCGGTTCCGCGTTCCCAATTCGGAACCGGGGATTTCTGCGCGTCAGGGGGTGACGCACTGGCAGCTTGATCTCAGGGGATGAGACACACATCTATCTGCAAATCTGTCCGTTTCAGATCGGCATACAATCGTTCTTGGCTCTCCCTCCGGGAGAGCTGTCGCCGCAGGCGACTGAGAGGGTCTGCTGCCTGTTACCCTCTCCGTCCTCGCTGCGCTCGGCCACCTCTCCCAAAGGGAGAGGCAAGGAGCCGGCTTTTACTTGGCTTTCCGTTCAGCCTTTTCCTGCCGCATTTTTTCTTTGTTCGCAGCCTTCTTCTGCCGCTTTTCCAGTATATCCTGTTCCCGCTGGCGTTCGTATTCCTGCTGGAAGAGCATGGTCTTCTCCAGCGCGGGCGTACCGCGCTTTGCCGCAAGCTCTCTGCTCACGCCGATCGCTTCAAGCGCATTTACCCATCCGCGGAACCGCAGTTCAATAAAATCGCCGCCAATTATTTCTGTCCTGCCGGGGATGTGCCGCAGCTCCGCCTGCTGCCGCCGCAAATATGCAGCCAGCTCTTGCGTCGTAGCATTTTGATATTTCAGAACAAACTCGATGTTCCTGTGAGACAGCGCCGTATAGGTGCGTTGGGTCAAAACTTTTTTAAGCGCCGCCATATTTTCCTCATACGTTCTGTTCGGATTCATCGCTGCACCTCCCGTTCAGAAGATGCCGCGTCCTTCGCTGCAAGCCGTCTCAATTCGATCTCGCATAAATCCTGAACGATCTTGCGGTCACGAAAATGTGGCGGTTTTTTGATGTTTGTGGTTTTTCCGGCATAAAAGGAACGGATTGCAGCTTGCCATGAGCCGAAACGGTACTCAATATACTCGCCGCCGATCACCTCGACCATCGCGGGCGGGTGTCCAATGTCCTCCATGCAGGATTTCAAATATGCAGTTAGCTGCTCCAGCGTATCGTGCTGGTGTTCGATGATGAATTGCACATTTTTGTACGCAATGACACGCTCAATGCGGCCATAGTTGATCTGGTCCAGATATGCTTGCCGTTGCTGCTCATTCATCGCAGATGATCCTCCTATCGATTTTTACGCAAAAAACAAATCATCCCGCTGACGCGAGATAATCCGATTGCTTCAAAACAAAAAACACCGATTTGCTTCAACTTTAGAAGCAAATCGGAGCCCTGTTCCGAAATACCGATAGGATCATCGTGCTATCTACCCTTTGTTTACCAACTTCTGCACGTAACAAGATCATAAAACAGGCAGCATCTCATGCAGGCGAAGAAAAGCGATTCTCCTGACTTGGACTATGGACGCAGGTCGCGTCCGCGCTCTGTTTCCTACCTTCTCACGGGATTTTCTCCCGCAATGGCGGCCTTTCGGCCACATAGCTTGTTGGTGTAACGCTGTCTTTCGTTTCCTCCAAGCTACTTTAGAAACTTGCTCATCCTCACAGTTCCGGGCGAGTAGATTTATTGCTCTTTCATTGCAGACTATAAGGCGAGAGATAACCTGCAATTACAATTCTTCGTTGGCAAACATATTAAATTGTCAAAATTCTGCCATTCTTCGTATATGCTGGCATAGTTGTGACGCCCTGCCTGCACATACAAAACATGACGGTTTCGGCTTCATAAAGTTCTGCAAATTTACGAAGTCCTGAAAACACAATCATATCTTAATTTCTGACACCATTATACAATAGCGTTGCAAAAAGTCAATGCGGTTCGGTATCAAAATATTGATTATTTGCGTCGTTTCCGTAAAGATCAATCGGTATCAGACGATGCAGAATACTTCTTGCAAGTAGCGTGTCTGTAT
>OLVO01003422.1_pt1 | contig 13101 bp, 11 predicted proteins | sample 1672571 | NCBI WGS metagenome assembly OLVO01 (sample SAMEA3136700, study PRJEB25190) | human gut metagenome | biome: human gut; feature: human-associated habitat; material: faeces | place: Austria | collected 2013 | reverse complement strand
CAGATATCAAAAAGCAGATATCAAAATGCCATAAAACTACTATATAAAAAATACCGGACAGAATGCACCCAAGAGGTGCACTCTGTCTTTCGCGTATAATAAAAGAAGTTACTGTTCACACGAAAGTGTGACAGTAACAAAAGACAATTAAACGGCAATAGCTAATAAACAAAAGCTAAGTAAATTCCTGCAGTGCCCTTACACGCATCCGGACCAGCCCCGTAACTGCGAAGGCACTGAGCAGTTACGCTCCCGCCAATACGACGCGTCCATACCCTTCAATGAGCCAAAACCAAAGGGTGCTTGCAGAAATTGCATGTGACATCGCGAATATGGAGATATTTAGAGTCTGTTGGAATTATGTCAAAACACAGCAATGTCCGTGCATGGACGTACGGACAAGGCGTTAGCGCCACGGACGGCGCTAAAAGCCGGTTGCGTCCTATAGCCAAAACCTAAATCATAATTCCTACAGAGTCTTAATATCGCAATACTGAGCGAGGGCACATGCAATTTATGCCGAGCACCCGCCCCATAGCCAATAAAGTAAAAATAACGCAAAAATAATGAAAAAATAACGCAGAAAGGACACCATACCATGAGCGAAAACATAAATGAACAGATAGAATGCTGCGACTGCAACGAAATCCACGAAGACCTTCTGAAAATAGTAAATGATACAATGCCGGAGGAAACCGAGCTCTACGACCTTGCAGAGCTTTTTAAAGTGTTTGGCGATTCCACCCGGATCAGAATCCTCTTTGTGTTGTTTGAAGCGGAGGTATGCGTCTGCGACCTTGCAAAGGTGCTAAACATGACACAGTCCGCCATATCACACCAGCTTAGGATATTAAAGGCAAACAAGCTCGTAAACAGCAGACGTGAGGGAAAATCAGTGTTTTATTCACTTGCCGACGGACATGTGCGCACAATCATTGCGCAGGGACGTGAGCATATCGAGGAATAATACAGGGAGGAATATACGTGACAGAATTAGAAGAATACTATAACAAATTCAACGAGGAAAAGCGCCTGAACAGCCGTCACGGCAGGGTAGAGTTTATCACCTCCATGAAGTATATACACGATTGTCTTGGCAGCTTGATGAATGAGAAGCAGCTTGATCTTCGCTCACAGATTAAAATACTGGATGTCGGTGCGGGAACGGGCAGATATTCAGTGCCTCTTGCCGAGGAAGGCTATGATGTGACAGCACTCGAGTTAGTTAAGCATAACCTCGGCAGACTGAAGCAAAAGAGCGATAAAGTAAAGGCATACCAGGGCAATGCCACAAAGCTTAAAAAGTTTGGAAACGATGAATTTGACCTCACACTCGTATTCGGACCTATGTATCATCTGAAGTCGGCGGAGGAAAAGCTTGCCGCATTGAATGAGGCAAAAAGAGTGACAAAACCGGGTGGTTACATACTTGTAGCATACATTATGAATGAGTACAGCGTGATAACCTATGCCATAAAGGAGAAGCATATAAAAGAGGGCATAGAGGGCGGAATGCTCGATGAGAGCTTCCATTGTACAGAAAAAGCTAATGATTTGTACAGTTTTGTCCGATTAGAAGATATAGAGGCATTAAATGCACAGGCAGCCCTTACACGCGAAAAGATAATAGCAGCCGATGGCGCGGCAAATTATATCAGGCCATTTTTGAATGCTCTTGACGAGGAAGAGTTTGATATGTTTGTACAGTATCATCTTTCAACATGTGAGAGAGCAGACCTGATGGGAGCAAGTGCGCACACGGTTGATATTCTAAGGGTGTGAGGAATATGAGGAGGAATTATGAAAAACAAAGGATTAAAAATTCTATTATCTGTGCTTTTGGTTTTATGCATCATTATGGCAGGAGCACTCATAGGAAAAGAGTATATTGCAGATAATATAAAAGAAGCCGCTAACCAGAATGGTGTGGATGTAGTTAAAGACACATCGGATACCGGAAAAAAAGATGAGAATGCCGTTGACAGTACGGCAGAAGGCACAGCGAATACACAGTCTGATGCAGCCAAAGCTGAGGCAACAGAAGCGGATACACAGCAGCCACAGATGTCAACCATAGTGATTACGGCTACAGGAGACTGTACACTCGGCAACAATCAGGAGCAAAGCTATGACGGCAGCTTTAATTCTTATTATGACTCAAAGGGACAGGACTACTTTTTCGGCGGTGTGAGAGATATTTTTGAGGCTGACGATATGACACTCATCAACCTGGAGTGTGTGCTATCGGATGCGACGGAGCGCGTAGAAAAGCGCTGGAACCTTAAGGGAAAGCCTAGCTACATCGGAATTATGACGGGCAGCTCCATCGAGGCCTGCAGTCTTGGAAACAATCACACATACGACTATGGACAGCAGGGACTTGACGATACGAGAAATGTGCTCGACGATGCCGGGATAGTGTATGGCTTCAATGATCATACCGGTATTTATGAGACTGCTGATGGGACTAGGATTGGAATAGTGTCGGTCAGCCTTTTGTCACAAAACGGCGACCGCGAGGCATATATCCAAAACGGTATAGCGCAGCTTCGTGAACAGGGAGCGGCGATAGTTATTGCATGCTGTCACTGGGGCATAGAGGGTGACCATTACCCTAATGACTATCAGCAGGCGGCAGCACATCGTATCATCGACTGGGGAGCAGACCTGGTAGTCGGAAACCACCCTCATGTGCTGCAGGGGATGGAGGTCTATAACGGTAAAATGATATGCTACAGTCTTGGAAATTTCTGCTTCGGAGGCAATAAAAATCCGGCAGACAAGAACACGGCGATTTATCAGCAGGCATTTACTCTGATAAATGGTGAATTGCAGCCGGGCATAGATGCGCGGATTATTCCATGCACCTTAAGCAGCGTAAGCTCATACAATGATTTCAGGCCGACAGTGGCTTCGGGCGAAAAAGCTCAGGAGATATGCAATTTAATGAACACATATTCACAAAATTGTAGTAATATAGAGATTGATGAGCTTGGAAATCTGCATGTAAATTAATAGCAGATTTTGTAACTGTGAAGGTATTGAACAGTTACGATTTTTTAACGAATTAAGATAAAAAGCAGTCATGCAACAAATGGCATGTACCATCATACAAATATAGTAAGGGAGCAAAGAGCAATATGTATATGTGGAGAGAGCGCAGTAAAGAAGAAAAGCATGAGGATGTAGTAAATACAGGCCTGCTGCCACTTGATGTGGTAGAGGGATTTAAGATACGTCCGGGCTTTTTCAGAATGTACGGAGCGTGCGTGGCATCGAACGGAGTGAGCTTTACCATCAATTCCCATGGGGCAACGAGGTGTACTCTTTTATTGTTCAAGCCACAGGCACCAAAGCCGTATGCGAGGATTCCGTTTCCTGATTCATATAGGATAGGAGATACCTACTCCATGCTTGTTTATGATATAAAGCCGGATGAATTTGAGTATGCATTTTCTTTTGATGGGCCTTATGAGCCGGCAAAGGGACTTCTGTTTAACGAGGAAAATGTCCTTTTAGACCCATATTCCAGAGCGGTCACTGGACAGCGAAAATGGGGAGAAAAGCCTGAGGGAGGCAAGGATTTTGAGTACAGAGCCAGAGTTGTAAAAAGCAGCTTTGACTGGGGCAACATAAAGCAGCTTGAGCAGCCGTTTGAGGACCTTGTGATTTATGAGATACATGTGAGGGGCTATACAAAGGATAAGTCCTCTGGAGTCAGCGCACCGGGCACATTTGCCGGATTGAAGGATAAGATTCCGTATCTTAAGGACCTTGGAATAAATGCAGTGGAGCTCATGCCGATTTTTGAGTTTGATGAGATGGAGAGCGCGAGAGTGGTCGATGGTGTGCAGCTTTACAATTACTGGGGCTACAACACAGTATCATTTTTTGCACCGAATACCAGCTATGCCTTCAACGAGGAGCACAACCACGAGGGAGACGAGCTGAAATCGCTGATAAAGGCTTTAAAGGAAAATGGCATAGAGGTCATTCTTGATGTGGTGTTCAACCATACCGCTGAGGGAAATGAGATGGGACCGTGCTTCTCCTTCAAGGGAATAGACAATAACGTGTACTATATGCTTACACCGGATGCACACTACTACAATTTCAGTGGCTGTGGAAACGTTATGAACTGTAATCATCCTGTTGTGCGCAACTTTATCATAGACTGTCTGAGACACTGGGCCATTGAGTACAGAGTGGATGGCTTCAGATTTGACCTGGCTTCCATTCTCGGAAGAGACCAAAACGGTGCACCTATGGCCAATCCGCCGATTCTTGAGTCGCTGGCATTCGACCCGGTACTTGGCAAGATGAAGCTCATCGCAGAGGCCTGGGATGCAGGCGGACTGTATCAGGTGGGAAGCTTCCCGTCATGGAACAGATGGGCTGAATGGAACGGCAGATACAGGGATGACATGAGAAGCTTTTTAAAGGGCGATGACGGTATGGCGGGAAATGCCATCACACGTATCACCGGCTCACGCGACCTTTACAGCCCGGAGAGCAGAGGACACAAGGCATCAGTCAATTTCCTGACCTGTCATGATGGCTTTACACTGTATGACCTTTACTCATACAATGAAAAGCACAATGAGAAAAACGGCTGGAATAACACAGACGGAGACAACAACGGACATAGCTGGAACTGTGGCGCAGAGGGCGAGACAGACGATCCAAATGTAAACGGACTTAGAAGGCGCCTTATAAAGAATGCATTTGCAGCACTTTTGTGCAGCCGTGGCCCGGCGATGTTTTTTGCGGGAGATGAGTTCTGCAACACCCAGTTTGGAAACAACAATGCGTATTGTCAGGACAATATCATTTCATGGCTCGACTGGAGCAGGCTTGAGGAATTCAAGGAAATCCATGATTTCGTGCGTCATATGATTCAGTTCAGGAAAGAGCATCCTATACTCAGAAAGATGACAAAGCCTTCATCCTGCCAGTTTCCGGAAATCAGTGTGCACAACGGTACACCGTTCAATGCCTCAACGGATTACAAGACAAAGCTTATCGGCATCATGTATGCCGGAAGAAATGAGGAGGACACGGAGGATGATATTGTATTCTATTGCATGAACGCATATTGGGAGCCGCTTGTGATGCAGCTTCCGGTGCTTCCGAACGGAAAACACTGGCATGTGGACACCAACACCAATGCAGAGTATTTTGACGGAGAGGACTTCACGGAAAAGACAGAGCTTTTGGGTGTCAACACCATAAGAGTTCCTGCGAGAACCACGATAATACTTGTGGCAGAGTAACAATAAAATCTGTTGCCTGCATGCAATTCGATGTATACATTAGTGACCCGTACTACACCGATTAATCATAAATGAGGGGCAAAATAGTTTTTGACCCTCATATCATATATATAGTAAAAACAGCCCGGCACACATTGTGATATGTGCACCGGGCTGTTTTTCGTTACGGTTTTGGCTTAGACTGTAACATTTCCCCCTTTCATTTCTCAATATATTTTATGTGACATTTGCATCAGCAGCCGGTGATGGTTGTGAAGTGATACCGGAAGGCCTTGTATATATCACATAATCAGTTGTGAGTTGGACAAATTTCGTCTGTGAATCCAAGAAAATAATTGGGTGTGACACCAAAAATTGTACTTAGATGGCAAATGACAAAAATGTCAGGCACTCTACGGCCTGTCCTGTAGCCTGAAATAGTTGATTCTGCACAGCACATGATTTCAGAAAGAGCAATGTTGGTCAAGTTGTTGAGCCTCATCAGATAATCAAGCCTGTTAGGCACAGTTGTACTAATGGTTGATAGTTGCTTTTCTTGTAAAAAGACATTAATTTTATTCATAAACAAATTGTAACACAATAATCATAAAAAGCAACAAATATCTGAAAAAATACGAAAAAAATAGAAAACTTAAAATTACAATTTTAAATCCAGCCACCATCAAAAGTGATTATCTGTCCGGTCAGGTAATCAGGTGCAGTGATAACGGAGTAAGCCATATCTGCGACCTCACAGGCTGTGGCAAAGCGTCCGGCAGGGATTTCATCGGCAAGCTCAGCACGTTCTGTCTCATCAAAGCAGCGGTTCATATCGGTATCTATGACACCGCAGGCTATAGCATTTACCGGAATATGCGATGGCGCAAGCTCCTTGCCGAGTGCCTTGGTAAATGCATTTATACCGCCCTTGCAGGCTGAGTATGCCACCTCGCAGGATGCTCCGACATTGCCCCAGACAGAGGAAATCTGTAGTATCCGGCCACATTTATCTGCAACCATATAAGGGATGACGAGCTTTGTGAAGTTGAAAACACCGGTCAGATTTATCGCCACGATATTGTTCCATTCCTCCGGTGTCATGTCGCTCAGCAGCCCGATATGCGATATGCCGGCATTGTTAATGAGCACATCTATATGGCCAAAATGGGAAATGGTATTCGTAACCATATCCTTGGCAAAGAAAAAGTCTCCTACATTTCCGGTGTAGCATAGCACCTCAATTCCGTATGCACAGTGAAGCTCATCAGCCAGAGCCTTTAGCCTGTCAGATGAATTGCGGCAGCAAAGCGAGAGGTTATAGCCACAGGAAGCCAGCTTTTTGGCAATGGCGGCACCGATACCGCGTGAAGCTCCGGTTATTATAGCTGTTTTGTTTATGTGATTTATGTGATTGGTGTGATTTATGTGATTGGTGTGATTTATCTGATTTGTTTGATTTATCTGATTTATGTTATTTGTCTTATTTGTCATGATATTCTCCTTATAATTTATATACCGTGGTGCTAAGTCGGTCGCTGCGCTGCCGGGCCGGCTTCATAGTATAAAAAAATAATTACGTGATTAAATTACAGTTCTGCCATGGGTATGATACCTCGCTGTGAGGATGGGCACAACAGTGTAAATTTTTATCTTATACAGCATAAATCATACCATAAATATATATTATGGGGTAGACAAAATTTATACATTGTGATATTATTTAATAGTTGCAAAACGAATTGCAGACGGCGTGTGGCTCAGTTTGGTAGAGCGCTACGTTCGGGACGTAGAGGTCGCAAGTTCGAATCTTGTCACGCCGATTTATTTATGGATGTATCTGAATAGTTATCGACTGTATTATTTTGGAGCACGCGCATAGCGTGTTTTTTTTGTTACCGTTCAGTGTGAATAATTTCTCAAAACCGAGAAATGCTGCTGAGTTTATTTCATTCATAGAAAGCAATAATGCATAGTTTATTTCATTCATACAAGATAATAATGCATAGGTAAAATAAAATATTTAAATAGTTACAATATGGATTAAAATCCGACGCTTTTAAACAGCGTCGGATTTTTTAAGTTCATTTAAGGTAGCCATGTTAGTATGTCACCATCAAAACGAAGGGAGACATAAAGCATGGCAGACCAAATGATTTTCAAGAGATTTGAAATTAAATACATGATAGATGAAGCAGTTTTCGAAGAACTGATGGAAGTGATGGATGGATATATGATAGCAGATGAGCACGGACGAAGCACAGTCTGCAGCTTATATTATGACACACCAAAGCATCTTCTTATACGCAGATTATTGGAACATCCGGTATATAAGGAAAAGCTGAGGTTGAGAAGCTACGGAGTGGCAAAGCCATCAGACACGGTGTTTGTGGAGTTGAAAAAGAAATTCTGCTCGGTTGTATACAAGCGAAGAATTGCGATGACTCATGATAAGGCGCTTTCGTATTTGGCAGGAAAGGAGCAGATAGCTGACTCACAGATTGCAAACGAGATAAATTATGCGCTCAAAATATATGAAAACCTTGCACCGGCAGTGCTTTTATCATATGAAAGAGAAGCATTTTATGCGAGAAACAATCACGAGTTCAGAGTGACCTTTGACAGAAATATTCTTTGGAGAGACTATGACCTGTCACTTGATAAGGGCATCTTCGGCACACCGATACTTGAGGACCAAAATGTGCTGATGGAGGTAAAGACAGATGGAGCCATACCGGGCTGGATGGTTGATTTTCTCACGGCCAATAAGCTTTACAAGACATCATTTTCAAAATACGGTACAGCATACCGGGCGATATGTGACCGTGTGAATAATAGAAGCGCTAAGTCGGCTTATGGCTGCGATGAGCTATATGGTGATGAGTCTGCAGCAGTGGCAAGAAGTGATGTATACGGTGATGAGCCTATAGCAGTGGCAGGAAGTGAGATATACAGTGATGGGCGTATAGCAGTGGCTGGGAATTAAAGCAGAAATTGTAAAATAGAGATAAAAAACCAGAGATTAGAAATTATAAAAGAAAAATTATAAGAGAAAAATATAAGAGTAATATTATAAAAGTAATATTATAAAAGAAGTATTCGAAAATAGATATGACGGAGGATTACATATGTTTAGCAACATTTTTACAGGATTATTTGATACAACAGCTACAACGGTCATTTCGGTGTCGGATTTCATAATTTGTATAGTGGTTGCACTGATAATCGGAGCCTTTATTACGTGGGTTTACACATACAAAAGCCGCTATACAGCTAGCTTTGCGATAACACTTGCGATGCTTCCGGCAGTGGTGTGCATAGTCATCATGATGGTAAACGGCAATGTCGGTGCAGGAGTAGCTGTAGCGGGAGCCTTTTCACTGGTGCGTTTCCGTTCGGTACCGGGAACGGCAAAGGAGATAGGTACAATTTTCCTTGCTATGGCAGCAGGACTTATCGCAGGAATGGGCTATCTGGCATTTGCAGTGCTTTTTGCATTAATCATGGGCATGGTGATGCTCGTACTCAATATATCAGGCTTTGGTACACACAAAAGAGCTACATGTGACAGAACACTTAGGATTACAATTCCGGAGGATTTAAATTACGGCTCGGCCTTTGATGATTTATTTGAGAAATATCTCATAGGCTGTGAGATTGTTTCTGTAAAGACAACAAATATGGGAAGCCTTTACAAGCTTACCTATCACATAACACTTAAGGATTTGGCAATGGAAAAGAGCTTTATAGATGAGCTTCGCTGCCGAAATGGCAACCTTGAAATCGCAATTATGCAACAGGAGGTAAATACGAATGAGCTATAGAAAAATTACAAAATATTTTCAAAATATCAAGCTATACGGGATAATCGGTGCAGCAGTAATAATGACAATGTCCGTAACTGCCTGCTCGACAGTCAAAAATTCAGGTACAGAGATATCAGCTGCCCAGACCTCTGCAGGTTTAGCGGATGGAGACACGGTCAATGGAATTTATTCATATGATGATATGTTTACGGAGAGAGATCTTAATGTGGGCTATGATGAGAACAGCGCAGTAAAAATCAACCTGGCCGATGATTCGACCACAGTAACAGTAGGGGATGATACAGAGACCGATGCGTCAAAAGCAGACGAAACAAAGGCAGATGATTCAGAAACAGATGAAACTAAAGCAGACGAGTCAGAAACAAATGAGACTGAAAATGCTGCAAGTGGTGTGTATATATCCGGAAATATCATCACTATAACTAAGGAGGGGACATATGTGCTTTCCGGAGCCTTATCAGAAGGACAGATTATCGTAGATGCAGACTCAGCCAAGGTACAGCTTGTGCTTGACAATGCCGATATCACCTGCGCATCGAGCGCAGCAATATATGTAAAGAATGCAGAAAAGACATTTATTACGCTGGCAGAGGGCTCAGAGAACATTCTTATGAACACGGCTGAGTATGAGGCAATTGATGACAACAATATAGATGCTGTGATTTTTTCAAAGGATGACCTGACACTGAATGGCAAGGGGACACTTACCATAAATTCAGAGTACGGGCACGGAATTGTATCAAAGGATGATTTGAAGCTTGTAGGCGGCACCTATAATATCACAGCAGAAAATCATGCGCTTTCAGGAAAAGACAGCGTGCGAATTGCAGACGGTACATACAATCTGACTTCCGGCAAGGATGGAATTCACTCAGAAAACGCGGATGATGATGAAAAGGGCTTTGTATACATTGCATCCGGTGATTTTACAATTGAGAGTACAGGTGACGGCATAGATGCATCATATGTGGTACAAATTGATGACGGAGACTTTGATATAACTGCAGGCGACGGAGCTGAGAATGTCACAAAGACACACAATGACATACCGGGAGGAGGAACCAGAGACAATATGGGAGGTGGCGCACCGGGTGGAGCTGCACAAGATGGAGAAGCGCCAAGTGGAGATAAACCGAGCGGAGATGGTTCTGACAAAAGTGATTCTGGCAGTGCTTCAGGTAAACAGACCGGGCAGACACCGCCGGATAGACCGGACGGTGACAGCTTTGATGGAAGCCGGCCTGATGAAAAAGTTTCGGACAATACAGGAGGTCAGACTGCACAGACACCACCGGATGGGCAGAAGTCTGATAAGAATTCACAAAGTAAGGATATTGCAGACAACACAACTGCTTCAAGCGCATCGTCAGATACCGGTTCAGAGTCTTCATCATCTACATCACCAGATGCTGACTCAGAAAATAATTCATCTACATCATCAGATGCTGACTCAACAAGTACCAAGGGAATCAAGTCAGATGGCGCTCTCTATGTAAATGGAGGTACCTTTACCATAAACTCTGCAGATGATTCATTCCACAGCAACTCTGATGCCACAATAAATGACGGAACCTATACCATCAGCTCAGGTGATGATGGTATACACGCAGACAGTGCACTGCTTGTCAATGGTGGAACTATTACAGTCACAGAGAGCTATGAGGGCTTAGAGGGGCTCAATATCACAATAAATGATGGTAAAATAGATATCACTGCAAGCGATGATGGCATGAATGCAGCAGGCGGAAATGATGCGAGCGGTTTTGGCGGCAGGGGAGGAGATGGCTTCAAGGGTATGCAGGCACCGGATTCAGCACGGAAATCGAATGACACATCAGACAATACGCAAAAGTCGGATAACACATCAGTTGCATCACAGGATACAGACGCTGCATCAGATGATGAAATGTGGATGGTCATCAACGGTGGCTACGTACACGTGCTGGCAGGTGGCGATGGTCTTGACTCAAACGGAGACCTGACTATAAACGGTGGAGAAGTTTATGTGGACGGTCCATCAGACAACGGAAACAGTGCCATAGACTATGGAGAGAAATCATCCTTTAATATCAATGGAGGAACTGTTGTCGCGGTGGGAAGCAGCGGTATGGCAGAGGATGTAAGCAGCGATTCAAAGCAGCAGGTAGCCTTTGTAAAGCTTGATTCACAGGCCGATGCCGGTGATGTAATTTTAAAGGATGCTGACGGAAATGAGATTATTTCATACACAGTCCAGAAAAAATATGACTGTGTGATAATCAGTACAGCAGATTTGAAGGCAGGTCAGACCTATACACTTTCAGCATCAGGAAACGAATCGGAGGTATCTCTTTAATCCGGCAATATTATATACCATGACGCATAGCCTGACAGTGTGATGTCAGGCTGGTGTCAAAACGGAGTGAAGACAAAGCAAGAGTATCATGCGGTTTTGTGAACAATGTGCGTGTGGTTGTTCTGAATGGTTAAATAATATGATATAATGAGTGAAAGTAAGAAGGAGGTCATCATGAGATTATTACTGGCAGAGGATGAAGAGGACTTAAGCCGTGCACTTGTAGCGGTGTTAAAACACAACAACTATTCAGTTGATGCCGTCTATGACGGAGCAGAGGCGCTCGACTATATAGAAAACTCAGATAACTATGACGGAGTAATACTGGACATCATGATGCCTAAAATGGATGGAATCACGGTGCTCAAAACTATCAGAAGTCATGGCAATTCTGTTCCGGTATTGATGCTTACCGCAAAGGCTGAGATAGATGACCGCGTGGAAGGACTCGACAGTGGCGCCGATGATTATCTGACTAAGCCATTTTCCATGAAGGAGCTTTTGGCACGAATCCGTGCCATGACAAGGCGCAAGGCTGATACAACAGACTCAGTGCTGACATTTGGAGACATCACGTTGGATAGGTCAACCTATATGCTGACCGGACCTGCAAGCATTAAGAATGCAGGCAGCATTGAAAACAATGCACTACATACAGACGCTCATAATGAGGATAATGGTAATCTGACCGGTAAAATCAAAGGAGATAATACTTCGGACGGACAAGTATCAGGAAATCAAAATGCAGGAAATCCAAGTATTGGAACTCAAAACGTCGGAATCAGACTTGCAAACAAGGAATATCAGATGCTTGAGATGCTTATGACCAATCCTGGACAGATAATATCGGCAGACCAGTTTATGGACAGGATATGGGGCTATGATTCGGAAGCAGAACAGAATGTCGTGTGGGTTTACATATCCTATCTGCGGAAAAAGCTGGCATCAGTGGGCTCTGCAGCACAGATAAAGGCAACACGCGGTGTGGGATATTCGATAATTTAGGGATTATTCAAACATCAGTGTAAAAGCGATAAGATCCAATTATTATATTCTGCTAGAAAAGTTCACATACGGCAGGGGGTACCTATGAATCTGAGCAGTAGCTATTTTTGCATTTTTCTGAAAAATCATCTTTTTTACCTTTTTATTTAGAAAATGCTGGATTTTTAAATTATCATAATGTACAATAGCCATAGGTTGATAGCATAGCAGGCAGGCCTTGGGTAGCTGTAATCCCTAAAACTTCTAAAACAGCACCCAAAATTCAGCCCAACAGCCGGAAAAGACTAGGCAAAAAGTAGCTGAAACCGCGGAAGACCCTAAAACAGCACCTTCAATTCAGCCCAACAGCCGAAAAAGGTCAGGCAAAAAGTAGCTGAAACCGCAGAAATCCCCAAAACAGCACCTCAAACCCAGCCCAAAAGCCGGAAAAATTGTGAGAAAAAGTAGCTGAAACTGCAGAAATCAGTCAAGTCCAAATTTGTGTGTAAATTCATCTTCCAGCTATATTAGTCCGTCTATGCTGCCTTTATCTTCAGGAGATTTGATTGAATGGAGCTTAGTTTGTCATAGTATTCTTTCATATCAAAAATTCTGTGACTGACACTCCAATCATTATGATCATCCTGAAGAACTGCACCAATCAGTCGTATAATAGATTCCGTATTAGGGAAAATCTGAATGACCT
>OLVO01003413.1_pt1 | contig 13130 bp, 15 predicted proteins | sample 1672571 | NCBI WGS metagenome assembly OLVO01 (sample SAMEA3136700, study PRJEB25190) | human gut metagenome | biome: human gut; feature: human-associated habitat; material: faeces | place: Austria | collected 2013 | reverse complement strand
GAGGTCATCACACAGGTCAGCCGCAGTAAGAAATGGGAGTCCAAGCCCGTTTTGGATGCTGAGGGAAATCCAATGCTGAACGCAAAAGGGAAAAAGATTTTGAAGTCGTCCTACAGTGTATTGCAGGATGACTTTTTTCATTTCATGCGAGCTGCAGGATATGATGATGTGGAGCGTGGAGAGCGTGGCAGTACAGAGGAACATCTGACCGTGACACAGTTCAAGGTGGCACAGGAGCAACAGCGGCTGGAAGCTGTGACTGCTCAAATCACTCAGTCAGAGCAGGCGCTGGACACCGCACAGGCAGCCGTTGAGAAAAAGCGGAAAGAGCTGCACTCCCTGCAAAAGCAGGCTAAAGAGCAACGCACCACCGCCCTGACTGTGCAGGAAATCCGCTCCATGGGGAAAAAGACGATCACCGGCAACATCACTCTGACCCCATCCGAGTGCAGCACGCTCAAGGATTATGCGGTCAATGGAATTCTTGCCAAGGCGGAAAACAGCCGCTTGGAAGAAAAGCTGCAACAAGCGCAAAAGAGCGCCGCTGTCTGGAAACAGCGATATGAATCGCTGAAAGAACAGGCACGGCCCTATCTGGAAGCTGTCAAGCTCGCACCCGAAAAGGTGCGGGCTTTTCTTGATGCTATTTTGACCCGGACCCGGCAAACAAGGCAGCACGATCAACCTTCCCGCCGCAAGTCGCAGAATATGGAACTTTAATTGATGGAGGAAACTGCATGAGAAAATACAAAGATTTTATGAGTGAACCTGACTATGGTTATATCGACATTGAATCTTGCTTTGACCCGATTTTTGAGCCGCCGATTGATTTTCTGGAAGAATGCCGGAAACGCTGGGAAAACCGGATGAATCCGGTCACCGGTACGGTGGAACGGAAAATCGGAAATACCTGGTATCTGCTGGAGACTGTATGTGATGGAAATGAGCCGCTTACCCACAAGGTAAAACGGCTCATTTTCTCGGATAAGGAGGCGCTTTGTTCATGACACAGACTCAAATTCATGCTACAATATCACCATGCACACCGATTCTGTCAGCTGACCCAACCGTAAAGGAGGACGCTATGTTGGATCAGCAGAAAATCACCATCCTGTACTGCCGCCTCAGCAATGAAGATGCGCTGGATGGAGAATCAAATTCGATACAGAATCAAAAAGAGTTTTTAACCCGGTACGCAGCCGAGCATGGCTACACCAACCTGAAAATTCTGGTGGATGACGGATATACGGGAACTAATTTTGACCGCCCCGGCGTGCAGGAAGGCTTTGCACTGGTTAAGCAGGGGCTTGTCGGTTGCTGGCTGGTCAAAGATCTCAGCAGGTTTGGCCGAGATTACCTGACCGTTGGGCAGTACACGGACATCATTTTCCCCAGCTACGACGTGCGCTTTATCGCCGTCAATGATGGTGTGGACAGTGAACGGGGCGACAGCGATGGTTTTGCCGCTATCCGTAATTTGTTCAACGAATGGTATCCACGGGATACCAGCAAAAAAGTACGGGTCGTATTCCGTCAGAAAGGCACCAGCGGAAAGCATCTGGGAAAACCGCCCTATGGCTATCGCACTGATCCCGCCGATAAAGACCATTGGATCATTGACGAGGATGCCGCCCCAGTAGTCAAGCGCATCTTTGACTTGGCTATTGACGGCAAGGGGCCGGAACAGATTGCCCGTATACTGGAGCAGGATAAGGTGTTGACTACCAAGGCGCTGTATGCCAAACAGTCGGAAAACCATCCTGACCCGAAAAAGCGGAAGAAGATGCCGGAGCGCCCTTATCATTGGATTGGTCAATCGGTTGTGGGTATTCTGGAACGGATGGAGTACACCGGCTGTACCTGCAATTTCAAGACCTATTCCAAGTCCTATAAGCTGAAGAAGCGGATTCCCAATGCCATCGAAGATATGTGTATCTTTCCTGATACGCAGGAAGCAATCGTTTCTCAGGCTCAGTGGGACAGAGTGCAGGAGCTGCGAAAAAACAAACGCCGTCCCACAAAAGCCCAGCGGCAAGGATTGTTCTCCGGGCTTCTGTTCTGTCCCGATTGCGGGAATAAGCTGCACTTTGCTACCTGCAAGAGCTTTGACGGCAAGCAAGACCACTATGTATGCTCCAGCTACAAAAGCGGTCGAGGCACCTGTTCTGCCCACTATATCCGGGAAGATGTACTGCGGGAACTGGTGTTGGAGCGCATCCGTGCGGTCAATGCCTATATTCGGCAGGACGTGGAAGGCTTTCAGGAAGAATGGCTGCAATGCCGCCGTTCCGATCAGGAACGCAGCATCCGTGAGGATCGGAAGCGAGTGGAGCAGGCCAAGAAGCGGCTGGCTGACTTGGATGTTCTTCTGTCCCGACTTTATGAGGATTTTGTCCTGGGCGATCTGAGTAAGGAGCGGTATAAGAAAATGACCGCCGATTACGAGGCAGAGCAGGAGCGGTTAAAACTCGAAATTGAAGTGACGGAAGAATGGCTGGAAACTCAGGAAACCATGAGTGCAGATGTGGATGCCTTTGTCGCTCTGACCCAGAAGTATGTGGATGTGCCGGAATTGACACCTACGATAGTCAATGAGTATATCAAGAAGATTGAGGTGTTTGCACCGGACAAGTCCAGCGGCAAGCGGGTACAGAAGGTAAAAATCTATTTCAACTTCGTGGATGATGTAGAGATTCCTGTGATTTCCGAGCCTGTTGTTGCGAAATCCACCCCTGGACGCAGAAAAACGGCGTGACCATTGCGGTCACACCGTTCTCTGCCCCTCGCAAAGCTAAATAGTACCTTATCACTATTAAGCCTTGTGGTTTCAGGACTTTTGTGGCAGCGGGTGAAGGATTCGAACCCTCACATACAGAGTCAGAGTCTGCTGTGCTACCTTTACACAAACCCGCTATATTCGTTCGCTCGTGTCACACGAACAGGTATTATTATACTTGAAAATAAGAATTTGTCAAGGGTTTTTTTGAAAAAAATAATATTTGCCGATTTCAGCCATTTTCAGGGCGTTTTTTATGGAAAATACGTACTCCGCGTGTATCATCAGAAGCGGATCTCATCATTCCGCAAGTGAGATCCGGCGCAGAGTCTGCGTTTTCTTTAAATTTCATCCGTCACCAGCGCCCAGCTTCCCCCTTGTCCCCATGATTTTGCATTTTCAGGCACGGAAAAGATATGGACCCGGATCGTGACACTTGTGATCCGTCATCAGATCAGGAAGCGAAAACAGCGCCCGTCTTTCGACAGGCGCTGTTTTTCAGCAAGAAACAAAACGAATCGTTCGTTCAATTAGCCCTGCTCACGCATCTTGGCGAAGCACTCGCTGCAATAGACCGGACGGTCGGACTTGGGCTCAAAGGGAACCTTGGCCTCGCCGCCGCAGGCAGCGCAAACAGCGGTGAAGTACTCGCGGGGACCGCGGGCAGCGTTCTTGCGAGCGTCACGGCAGGCCTTGCAGCGCTGGGGCTCGTTCTGGAAGCCGCGCTCAGCGTAGAACTCCTGCTCACCGGCGGTGAACACGAACTCCTGGCCACACTCTTTGCACACTAAGGTCTTGTCTTCGTACATGATTTTACCCTCTCTTTGAAAAGAAAAATATATTGCGTTCAGCGTGAGCTGAATTCGCCGGAAAGGATTTGCTGTGCCACCTTGCGCCGGATACGCTGCACAGCGTTGTCCACGGACTTCGCGCTTTTGCCCACTTCCAAGGCGATTTCTCTGCAGGAAAGCCCGTCTAAATAGTACCCCAGGATCTTCGCTTCAAATTCGGACAACTGTTTCCGGACACCGGATAAGAGGGCTGCCGTATGCTCCCTGTCAATAAGGTCATCTTCAGGGTCGCGCTGCGCCAGATGATTGGTGCCAGAGGTGTAGGAATTGCTGTCAAAGTCGGGAGTATCCAATGAGACCGACTGGTTCAGCACCTGATGCTTCTCCCGTCCCGCGGAACGCAGAGCGGAATACAGTCGGCTTCGTATACAAATCTCGGCAAAGGTCCGGAATGAGGCATCCTTGTTGCCATTGAATTCCCGCACAGCCTTAATGAGCCCCAGCATTCCCTCCTGTGTCAGGTCCTCACTGTCACCGCCTGCCAGAAAATACGGGCGGGCACAGGTGCGAACCAACCGGATATACCGGGCGGCTAAAATCTCCTCCGCCTGACGATTGCCTTTGGCAGCCAGACGGCACAAATCCTCATCGGTCAATGCTTCCGGGAAATTCAATTTTTCATTTGGAACTTTGCACATAATGTATTATACCTATCTTGTTGCTGAAATGTCAAGCAAAATATAAAATTCTCGTGAATAAACCAGAAAATTTTTAGTGAAATTATGGAGAAAATCGTTTGCTTTAAGTTTTCTCTCCCACAATGACGCTTCTAAAAGGTCAATTGATCCATCAGCGGACCCTCTGCAGCGCCGCCGGGAATGGGCTTATGGAGGTGCTGATACGCCTTTTGCGTCACACACCGGCCCCGGGGGGTGCGGGTCAGGAACCCCAACTGCATGAGGTACGGCTCGTAAACGTCCTCCAGCGTCACGGACTCCTCTCCGATGGTGGCCGCCAGAGTCTCCAGCCCCACGGGGCCGCCGTTGTAGTTTTCGATGATGGCCGCCATCATCCGCCGGTCCACCGGGTCCAGCCCCAGATAGTCGATCTCCAGGGCGCAGAGGGCCTCGTCCGCCACCTGCTTGGTGATGACGCCGTCGGCCTTCACGTCCGCAAAGTCCCGCACCCGGCGGAGCATCCGGTTGGCGATCCGGGGCGTCCCCCGGCTGCGGCGGGCGATCTCATAAGCCCCCTCCGGCACGATGTCGCAGTTCAGAATGCCTGCGGAGCGGGTAACGATCTTCGCCAGCTCCTCCGGAGTGTAGAGTTCCAGCCGCAGCGTCACGCCGAAACGGTCCCGCAGAGGGGCCGAAAGCTGGCCTGCCCGCGTGGTGGCGCCGATCAGGGTGAAGTGGGGCAGATCCAGCCGGATGGAGTTGGCCGACGGCCCCTTGCCTACGATAATATCCAGAGCGTAGTCCTCCATGGCGGGGTACAGAATTTCCTCCACGGAGCGGTTCAGCCGGTGGATCTCGTCCACAAACAGGATGTCTCCCTCGTTGAGGTTTGTCAGCAGCGCCGCCAGATCGCCGGGCTTTTCAATGGCCGGGCCGGAGGTGATGCGGATGTTGACCCCCATCTCCTGAGCGATGATGCCCGCCAGCGTGGTCTTGCCCAGTCCCGGCGGGCCGTGGAGCAGAACATGGTCCAAAGATTCCTGCCGCTTCCGGGCGGCCTGAATGAAGATACTCAGATTCTCCTTGGCCTTTTCCTGACCGATGTACTCCGCCAGGGTCTTGGGCCGCAGAGAGGATTCCTGAGCGTCCTCTGCCAGAAAGGTCTTGGCCACGATGGGCTCCTCGTAAATATCATTTCCAAAGTCGATGCTCACAGCTTCACTTCCCTATCACTTCACCATTTTCTTCAGGCTCTGGCGGATGATCTCCTCCAACGGCAGATTCTCCACATCCACGCCCTTGAGGGCCATCTGCACCTCTTGCGTGGAATAGCCCAGCACCGCCAGCGCCGCGGCAGCCTCGGTGGCCTTGCTGGTAAACACAGCGGGGACCGCCGCGCCCTTTCCGCCGGAGAAATCCAGTCCGGAGGCGGTCTCCTTCGCCATTTTGTCCTTCAATTCCAAAATGATCCGCTGGGCGATCTTTTTGCCGATGCCTTGGGCCGCCGTCAGGGATTTGGCGTCCTCCGTGACGATGGCCATGGCCAGACCCTCCGGCGTGTTGGCGGAAAGGATGGCCAGCGCCGCCTTGGGTCCCACACCGGACACCCCCAGCAGCAGCTTGAAGCTGTTCAGCTCGTTCTGGGTGGCAAAGCCGTAGAGATCAAAGATGCTCTCTCCCACGTTCAGGTAGGTGTAGAGTTTCTTTTTCTCCCCCTTTTTCAGTTGGGAGAGGGTGTTATTGGTGGTCATGCAGGCATATCCCACGCCGCCGCAGTCGATGACGGCCAGCCCCGGCAGGATCTCCGCCACAGTGCCGTCCAGATAGTAAAACATACAGTTTTCTCCTTATACAGTTTCCTTCTCCGGCTTGATCTGCGGGAGCCGTGAAGTAGAACTCCTTGCGTGGCATAACGCCAGCGCCAGGGCGTCGGCAGCATCGTCAGGCCGGGGTGTTTTCGCCAATTTCAGCAGCCGCTTGGTCATATCCATGACCTGCCGCTTCTCTGCCTTGCCGTAGCCGGTGACGGCCATCTTCACCTGCCCCGGCGTGTACTCAAACAGCGGGATGCCGCACCGCTCCGCGGCGCACAGCAGCACTCCCCGGCCATGGGCCACGGCGATGCCGGTGGTGATATTCGTGTTGAAGAACAGCTCCTCCACGGAGATCACATCCGGCTTCAGCTGGCCGATAAGCTCCTCCATGTCCCGGTCGATCTGGTAGAGCCGTTTGGACAGAGGCAGGCCCGCCGGGGTGGTGATGGCCCCATAGGTCACCATTCTGTATTGTGCCCGCTCTCCTTCGATCAGCCCGAAGCCGATGGTGGCGTAGCCGGGGTCGATGCCTAAGATCCGCACAGTGTCCCTCTTTTCTTCTCAATTAAAAATAGTATAGCAAACTTGCCGCCAAACCGCAACAAGAAAAACAGATGTTCGATAATTTCTGTAAGATTCCGGCTTGCATCCGCAGGGGCGGTATGATACCATGTAAAAAATGTGTGAAAGGGCGGTGAAGCAGGTGCATCGGCATTGGCTGCCCCTCAGTTTGTCCCTCCTATGCTGGCTTGTTGGCTGCGGCGCTTTTCAGGAATCTCCCATGCCGTCAACGCCGGAACCGTCTCTGGAAGCACCGGCTGACCCGCTCCCCGCGCCCGCCGCGTCAGGAGACGGCGCCAAGGCGGAACCGGAGGAAGGCTCCGAGCCTGCCGAGGTAACAGAGTCGATCCCCGCACCGGAGGACTTTGTCCGTGTGGCGGACTGGATCCCTGATATATACACAGACCTGCGCTACGCCGCCGACAACAACTTCACCGGACAGGCCATCTATGATTTTTCAGACGCCTACCTGCGGTACGGTACGGTGCAGAAGCTGGCGGCGGTGCAGGAAACCGTTGCGGAAAGCGGCTGTTCCCTGCTGATCTGGGACGCCTTCCGCCCTGCTTCCGCGCAGTTCCGGCTCTGGGAGATCTGTCCGGATCCCGCTTATGTGGCAAACCCGGAAAAGGGCTTTTCCTCTCACAGTCGGGGAAACACCGTTGACGTGACACTGGTCACCACCGACGGTCAGCCCGTGGACATGCCCACAGACTTTGACGATTTCACCGCTCTGGCAGACCGGGATTACAGTGACGTCGGAGATACTGCCGCCGCAAACGCCCGCCTGTTGGAAAGCGCCATGACGGCTGCGGGCTTCCGCCCCTATTCCGCCGAGTGGTGGCACTATTCGGACACTCAGTCCTATCCTGTGGATGAACAATTCATCCCCCTATCATAAGGAGTTACACTATGCGCATTATGGCAATCGACTACGGTGACGCCCATACCGGCATCGCCATTTCTGACCCCACTGGCCTGCTGGCCGGGTTCACCACCGTGATCAACAGCCGTCGGCAGGAGGTCGTGGTGGAACAGGTAACACTTTTAGCCAAGGAACACGGCGCGGAGGAACTGGTCCTGGGCCATCCCGTGAACATGGACGGCACTCTGGGACCCCGCTCCGAGAAGGCAAAGGCCATGAAGGTGCTGCTGGAGGAGGCCACGGCCCTGCCGGTGGTCCTCTGGGATGAGCGCCGCACCACCATCGACGCCCACAACATCCTCTTCAACAGCGGCAAGAACGCCAAACAGCGGAAGAAGGTAGTGGACGCTGTGGCGGCCTCTCTGATCTTGGAGGGGTATCTCACCTTTAAGAAAAGCCATTGAGGAGGCATATCCGTGGAATCTGAGGCCCACCGGTCCCCTTCCCAATGCAGCCGGGCATTGGAACTGTTTTTGTATTTTTTTAAAATTGGCTTTTACACCTTTGGCGGCGGCTGGTCCATCGTAGCCCAGATCCAGCAGGAATATGTGCAGAAAAAAGGCTGGATCACCGACGAGGACCTGCTGGACATCACCAGCGTGGGCCGCAGTCTGCCGGGACTGATGATCGGCAATGTGTCCTATCTGTTCGGCTATCATGTGGCGGGCTTTCCCGGTGCCCTCGCCTGTCTGCTGGGGATCTCCCTGCCCTCGCTCATTGTTCTGACGGTCGTGACCTGGTGCTATACCCAGGTAAAGGATAACCTGTACGTCAGCCGGGCCATGACCGGCGTCCGGGCCGCCGTAGCGCCTGTTGTGGCTTCTGCGGCCTTGAAGCTGCGGAAGGCGGCGTTGACAGACCGGGCAGGGTATGTCTTTCTTTTTCTGGCCTTCGCCCTGTACCTGTTCGGCGGACTGAGCTGCATCCTCATCGTACTCATCAGCGGATTTTTAGGCTGGCTGCTGTCCGTCTGGCATTGCCGGAAGGGAGGCCGCTCATGATCCTCCTTGAACTGTTCTGGTCCTTCTGCAAGATCGGCTTTACCAGCTTCGGCGGACTGAGTATGGTCCCCCTCATCAACAGTGAAATGCTGTCCCACGGCTGGATGACCCTTTCCGAGGTCAGTGACATTGTTGCCATTGCGGAAATGACGCCCGGCCCGCTGGGGCTGAACTGCGCCACCTTTGCTGGAACCCGTGTGGCGGGACTGGCCGGGGCTGTCTCCGCCAGTCTGGGGGTCCTGTCCCCCACCCTGCTGATCTGCGCGGTTGCCGCTGTCATGTTTGAAAAATTCCGGGAATCCGATTTCATGAAAAAAGTGATGTACGGTATCCGCCCCGCCTGTTTGGGCCTGATCATAGCGGTGGTCTGTTCACTGACCGCGACCAACTACACGAACGCCGCAGGCAGCATCAGTTACGGTGCGGCTCTGATCGGCGCAGCCGCCACGGTTCTGCTGCTGAAATTTAAGGTCAGCATCCCCAAGGTGATCCTGCTCTCCGCCGTTTTGGGACTGTTCCTGACCCGTTGATGCACAAAAGAACCAGCATGGAGCGATGTTCCATGCTGGTTCTTTTCAATCTGTATCAGTCCTTCACGGTGCCGTCCGCATTGAACAGCGGCAGCTTTTTCAGGAACTTGATGTCCGTGCGGTCCGCTGCGTCACCCTCGGCCAGTACGGCAACCTTGCCGGTGACTACGCCGCCGGCCTCCTGCACCAGGGCCTCCATAGCCTTCAGAGAGCCGCCGGTAGAGATCACGTCATCCATGATCAGGATGCGCTTGCCCCGGATCAGGTCCGCATCGTCCCGGCCCAGAAACAGCTTCTGCGTACCGGCGGTGGTGATGGAGTGGTCCTCCACATGGATGGGGTCCGGCATATAGGCCTTGGCACCCTTGCGGGCGATAAAATACTTGGCAGCGCCGGACTGGCGGGCCATCTCATGGATCAGCGGGATGCTCTTGGCCTCGGCGGTGAAGATATAATCATAGCTGTCGGCGGGCACCAGCTTCAAAAGCTCCCGTGCGCAGGCCACAGTCAGCTCTGCGTCACCAAAGCAGATAAATGCGCCGATATACAGGTCATCCGTTACCTTGCAGATAGGCAGTTCTCTCTTCAAGCCTGCCACTTCGATGGGATATGTCATCGTGATTGCCTCCTCATTTTCCTGTCTGAAACGATCCCGCGTTTGATTGTGTTTAACCTTATTTATTATATCGAATACACATCAAAAGTCAAGCTGTCAAAGGAGCTGGTCCAGCATCAGACGGTGCACCGGCTGCGGCGGCTCCGGCTGTCCGGCAGCAACACCCGCCGCGTAGCCATGAAAGGCATCCACCTCGTAGTAGAACTCCCCCCGGTTCAGCGGCGCTTCCGTCCGCATCATGGTCACGATCCCGCTGCCGGTGCGCTTGACACGGGCCTCCCGCCGGACCCAGCTCCGAAAGAAGGCCGCCTCAGTCCGAACGCCGGCGATCCGCTCCATGGCCCGGACGCTCACGGGGCGGACGCGCTCGATGTCCACCCCAACCGGCATATCCGCTAAAGCGGCGGCTGCGGCCCCAGCCGTGTGGCTGAGGCTGAAATGGGTATCCGGATGGTCCGGGAAAAAGGGTTTTCCCAGTTCATCGACCTCGATCCGGGGAAGATCCCGCCAGCCGCGCTGCTCCCACAGCGCCATCCGCAGCAGAAGATAGGCGCACAGCACCTCCTGGTGCTTTTCCTTCGGCAATTTTTCCAGCCGCTCCCGCCGCGCGTCCGGCAGAAGGGCCATCATATCTCCGTATTCCTGTTCCGTCAGCGACCGTTCCATTCTGGCCAGCCATACCTGGATCGGCATATTTCCCCTCCATATTCGTCTGTTTTTCCATTTTTCTTTATTTTACAGCCGGATTTTCCCCATGTAAAGGCACACGGATAAAAAAATTAAATTTTTATTTTAAAAAAAGAGGAAATTCGCCTTTTGCGGGGTATAACTTAACGTGACCATTTAATTCGTGAAAGGAGGACCGGCCGTGGCATTTCCCCAGAGCTTTATGGACGAGCTGACCGCCCGCAGTGATATTGTGGACGTGGTAGGCAGTTACGTACAGCTGACCCGCAAGGGCAGCAACCTGTTCGGCCTGTGCCCCTTCCACAGTGAAAAGACCGGCTCCTTCTCCGTCTCGCCGGACAAGCAGATCTATTACTGCTTCGGCTGCAAAAAGGGCGGCGGCGTTGTCAACTTCATCATGGACATTGAAAACCTCCCCTTCCCGGATGCTGTCCGGTTTCTGGCCAAGCGGGCCGGGATGGAGGTCCCGGAGGAGGAAGGCGACCGGGAAGCCGGACGCAGGCGGCAGCGTCTGCTGGATCTGAACCGGGATGCCGCCAGATTTTACTACCAGCTTCTTCAGCAGCCGGAGGGTCGGGCCGTTCAGGACTATCTGGACCGACGGCAGATCAAAAAATCCACCGCCGTCAGATTCGGCATGGGCGCCTCGTTGGACGCCTGGGACGTACTGCTCACCGCCATGACCAAAAAGGGCTACACCAAGTCCGAACTGCTGGACGCCGGGTTGGTGGTCCAGAACAAAAATGGCGGCCTTTATGATAAATTCCGCAACCGGCTCATGCTGCCGGTGATCGACACCCGGGGCGATGTGGTGGCCTTTGGCAGCCGGGTGCTGGACAAGTCCGAGCCAAAATACATGAACTCTTCAGAAACGCCGGTATACTCCAAGCGCCGGGTGCTGTACGGTTTGAATCTGGCAAAGAAGTCCAAGCGCCCCAACATCATTCTCTGCGAGGGCAACCTGGACATCGTCACGCTGCATCAGGCGGGCTTCGACAATGCCGTGGCCTCCATGGGAACGGCGCTGACGGTGGAGCAGACCCGGCTTCTCAGCCGTTTCACCAAGGAATTGGTCCTCTGCTATGACAACGATAACGCCGGCAAGATCGCCACGGAGCGGGCCTTGCAGATCCTGAACGGCTCCGAGTTCAGCGTCAAGGTGCTTCAGCTTCCCCGCCGTCTGGTGGACGGTGAATACATCAAGCAGGACGCCGACGATTTCATCAAGCTTCAAGGACCGGACGCCTTCGAGCGTCTGCTCAACGGCAGCGAGAACGGCGTGGAATTCCGCATGGCTCAGATCGCCGGAAAATATGATCTCAAGGATGACGAAGCCCGCATCGCCTACTGCGGAGAGGTCAGTGAGCTGCTGGCCTCCCTCCCCGGTGCCGTGGAGCGGGAGATCTATACCGGGCGGGCCGCCGAGGCCGCTGGGATCACGGCGGAGGCCATGAAGCTGGAGGTTCAACGGTCCTTCAAGCGCCGGATCGCGCGGGAAAAGCGGGCGGAGCTGCGGAAGGATCTGAATCCGGCAATGGCCTTGCAGCCCAAGGAGCGATCCCTGCGCTTTGAAAATATGCGCTCCGCAGAAGCGGAAAAAGGCATTCTCCGTCTTTTGCTGACGGATGACACCCTGTTTTCCGACACTATCCCTATCCCGCCGGAGCGGTTCTCCTCCCCCCTATTGAGCCGGGCTTACCAACGGCTGTGGGAGGTTCATGCCGCCGGAAGCCGGCCCATGATCTCATCTCTGGGAGAGGAATTTTCCCGGGAGGAGATCGATTGTCTCACCGCCGTCTGTCAGGAGCCTGTATCCGCACAGCACGCGCAGCAGGCTTTGACGGATTACATAAATGTGATCAACAGTGAAGCGGATAAGCGAACGGCACAGGATGATCCTCTGCTGGCCGCTGTGGAAAAATTCAAGAACAAAAAGAGAGGAAAGCAACATGTCTAAACGTGATTTGAGCCCTGATAGTCTGGAGGCGCAGGCCGACGCTCTGCTGGCCGCTGCCGACAGCATGGATATTCCGGATGAAATCCCGATGCCGGGAAAGAGCAGCCGTTCCGGTAAGGCCGCAAAGGCCGCCCGTCCCGAAGCAGACCATATCATGACGGATGAAGAGGCCAAAAAGGCCGGTATCGTCCGTCTGGACGATAAGCAGGTCGCTGCCCTCCCCGCCGCCAGCTGGCTGATGGGGCAGGAAAAGCTGCGGGAGCTGGAAGAAAAAATCATGACGGTGAAGCACGCGCTCAATCTTTTCAACACGACGCACACCGTGCCCGGCTTTTCTATGACGATCGACCGGGCGCTGGTCTATCTGCCGTTTCTGTCGGCGCGAGTCAAAAAGCTGGGTGAAATGAAAGCGCGTCTGCCGAAGGCGCGTGAAAAACACGACCGTTACGACGGTTACGGCAATCTTGTCGATTACCGTCATATAAACTATGACCGTTTGGAAGCGGCAAAGGATTATGACACAGCGTTTGACGAGCTGTGCCGGCTGCAAACTGCGCTGGACGCCGCCAACAACACCGAAAAATTCGAAATCGATCTCTAAATCCTTTCCGTCGCTTTTCTTTGCGCAAAATTTCCATGTTTGTGTACAGCGTTTCGGTTTGTTTGAAGTGTTATTTGTTATCGGTTATCCCGAAAGGTATAAGGCGCTTTTTTACAAGCATGATACAAAGAAAAGCGTAAAAACTTTATCCGATGCGGCGGAAGTTCGGTTTCAAGCCGCATGACGATTTTTATCAA
>OLVO01003393.1_pt1 | contig 13174 bp, 8 predicted proteins | sample 1672571 | NCBI WGS metagenome assembly OLVO01 (sample SAMEA3136700, study PRJEB25190) | human gut metagenome | biome: human gut; feature: human-associated habitat; material: faeces | place: Austria | collected 2013 | reverse complement strand
TTATTTATGATCACGATAAGTTCAGAAAAGGACTGCCATTTTATCACATTCAAAGACGTGTTGATGAAACAGGCGAAGTTTTTGGAGATGGTTCACATATCATCTATGTAAATGGAAGGTATGAAGGTAATGATGATATAGGTCGGATGATGAAAGATTTTCACCAGTGCAGGCCGGAGCAGATAGAAAGTGAGACATTGTCAAAAGCAGTGGCTTATTACAAAGAAAAGGAAGGACGTGGTGCTATGAGCGAAGCAGTAAGACAGTATGCAATGGAATATGCAAAAGAGTATGCAAAGGAATATGCCAGGGAGTATGGTGAGGAACAGAAGGAAGAGGGGATTCTTCAGGGAAAAAATAATATGTTGTATTCATTGGTTTCAAAGGGAAGGTTAAAAATAGATGTAGCAGCCGAAGAGGCAAATGTCAGCCTTGGAGAATTTGAAAAATCGATGGAGGAAGCAGGATATAAAATTCCTGAATTGGTATAGTTTAATAGTTACAAGATACGTTAAATATAGACCCGGTTTGCATAAGTATGTGCAGACCGGGTTTTTATAATAAAAATGCAATGTATGATACAAAAAGTTTACAACTGACATATATACTCATTATAACAATATGGAACACAAAAAAGGAGAACCACATATGGATAAAAGGGGTAACATATCTTCACGAAATATGAGATTATTTGCAGCAATTATGACACTCATCGAGGCACTTGTCCTCACATCACTCGCAGGCTGTGCCGGTAAAAAGGTGGATTATGGTGTGGACACGGAGGTAAAGGAGCAAAAGAACGCTTCTAAGGTATCTGATTTAAGGACTGACAAGCCATGGGTCGAAAATATAACTGTCCAGACAAAAAAAGGAGATGTAACCCTGGGAATCGATGCCAAAATACTGGTGCCGGATTGTGAAACCATGCATGTTGTTGGAGTGGAGGATGTGAAGCTCGATACAGAGTACAAGAAAAGGTTTTTAGATGCGTACTTTGGTGGTGGAGAGTATTATTATCATGATTTAGAGCATTATACAGTTGATGAATTGAATTCTTATATAGATTTAAAATCCAGGGAGCTGAATGAAATGAATAGCAGGGATGATGTGGATGATAGTACAAAACAGGAGCTGGTACAGCAAATGGAGCAGGATTTATCAGGTTATCGGGATTTACTGACGGATGCGAAAATCTCGTATACAATTGCTTCTGATTTACAAAGCTGTGATGAGTATGCCGGCTATAAAGGAGATACATTTTGTGAGGTAACATTTAAAGAGCATTGGGTAAATGCTTATGTCTTTAAGCTCGATGGAAAATATTACGGACCACCTTCATTTAAGGAGGAAAATTATGATAATGTCTCGCAGACATTTCAGGAGGATAATCTGACAGACAGTGCCGGAGCTGATGGAAATGAATGTACAAGAAGTGCGGCAGAGTCAAAAAAAATTGTGCAGGACTTTATGGGAAAGCTTGGACTGTCAAATCAGGTTGAGCGTGGAGAGTGCGATTGTAACTGGCTGGGATTTAATAATGGGGATGAAAACTGGGAGAGCCGCAGGAACACATTGTGGGGATATGTGTATTCGTATGGAACAGGCATTGATGGACAGGTTTTTAAGGATAGTTTTGATTCATCAGAATGTGACTCTATGCTTCGCGAGGATGCGAAAGACATTACATTGGGTGACAGTATTCAGCTAACTGTTACAGACAATGGAATAATTGATGTGGTTATAGAATATCCGGTGAGTGTGACAAGCATATCCGGCAGTGTGGAGATGCTTTCTTTAAAGAATATAGAGCAGATAATTAAGGAGCAGCTAAAAAACAATGCCGACAAATATGAGCTTGAGAGAAACACAAGCTTTAACAATATGCAGCTTACATATTTCAGGCTGAAAGATAAGAATGAAACTGCAAAATACAGTTATGTGCCTGTATGGTCATTTTCGCGGCTGGTTGATTCACAAAAGAAAAATGTGATACTTGTAAATGCAATAGATGGCACAATAATCAATTCTGAGGATGTATTTTAAAATTTATGGAGAACTATTATGGGAAAGAAGAAAAAAGCAATTATGACACTCATCGAGGCACTTGTCCTCATATCACTCGCAGGCTGTGCCGGCAAAAAGGTAGATTATGGCGTGGACACGGAGGTAAAATCCCAAAATGTGGTAAGCAGTGTAAAGGATATTGACACCAATACAAGTTTTAATGATGAACTTACAGTAAATATGGGTGGTACTGATGAAAAGGTGAAAATCACGGCAGATATCAGAGTGCCGGAATGTGATACCATGTCAGTCACAGAGGTAGAGCGCATACCTTGTACCAAGGAGTTCAAGGAAAAGGTGATAAAGGCATATTTTGGTGATTCACAGGTCTATTATTACGACTATGCGCACATGACAAAAAAGGAGCTTGAGGAGATTATTGAGACTCTTGACAGGGACAACAACAGTCTGTCGGATGATGCCTCTGAGGAGATTTTGAAATGGCATGATGATATGAAAACTGAGTGCACAAAAGCACTTGAAACGGCAGCTGATGTGTGGACAGAGGCCACAGAATATGATTCCTGTGATGATTTTGTCGGAAAAATAGGTGATACCTGGTTTCACCTTCAGTTTTCAAGGCCAGATGATGACAACAGTGTGCTATCAGGCATCCAGAGCTATCCGCTTGACAGATGTGTGAAAAGCGTTTCAGATGGGGATCCGGATGAGAGGAGTACTAAATTTGATGATGGCTATGTGAAGCAGTACTATGGACCAAAATCACTGAAAGAGTATGACACGGTGAGGTATTTAAACGGTGACTTTATTGATGGAGACCTGCCGGTAAGCGATGTCAATGAGGCAAATATTTCGTTTGATGAGGCAAAGAAGAAAGCAGGTGACTTCATGCAGGCAATAGGAATTGAGTCAATGATTAAAACAGGAGAAAGCGACTGTGAATGGGAGGGATATAACAAGACTGAGGATAATGTATATAAGGAGGGGGATGTGCATAGAGCCATATGGGGCTATGCGCTTGAATATTCGCTTGGCGCAGATGATGTAGTGTATTCAAAATCACTGAATGTATTTGATTATTCAGCTTATAACAAATTTTGTCCTATGGACTGTCCTGGTTATGAGACAGGCAGTTTCAATGTAAATGAATATGGTGTCTATAGATTTGATATAGCAGAGCCGGTAAGCATTGTGAAAAAACAGCAGAAGGTGGAGCTCTTACCGGTGTCAAATATTTATAAGATTGCAAGAAATGAGCTTGAAAGCCACCCGGATAAATATATTGTGGAAGCGGATACACAATATCGTTATCTGACACTTGGCTATATCAGGGTAAAGGACAGCTCAGATTCACAGAGATTCAGCTATATCCCGGCATGGAGCCTTGAGCTGCTGCAAAGAGGAGAGGTCGAATCGTGTCCGGTATTTGTAAATGCAATAGACGGAACAGTGATTGAGCCGGAGCAGATATTCTGAATCAGAGAGAAGTGTGCATGGAGACTAAGGGAAATTATATAATAAAAAATGCAATACATGATACAAAAAGTTTATACATGGAGTTACATTTTTAGATAATAGATCAGGTTCATATTTATTTGGAAAAGATGTGAAAAATATATGATTAATAAAAAGAAAAAATATATAGGGCGTTTGACACTTGCCACTGCAATTACCTCTATTTTATTTTCAGGATGTGGGGCGGCACAAAAGGAGCTTGCACAGACGGACAGAGCTTCCTACGAGAAAATATCATACCAGACAGTTACGGTACAGAGCGGTTCACTCACACCGCAGACTACCATCAGTCTGAGCGCGCAGGGCTATACCAGGTTTTCCTATGGTGCGACAAACACGGAGCTTACGCTTGAAAAGGTAAATGTGGCAGTGGGTGATCATGTGAAAAAGGGCGATATACTGGTGGCTTTTAAATCCGGGGAGATACAGAAAAAGATTGAGGACTACAGTGGGCAGATCAGTCAGAATAAGCTTCTGGCAGAGCACTACAGGGCTATTATGAAAATCGATGATACTCAGGATTATTCAAGCGATATAGCCCAGCTTGATAAGGATACAGAGGTTGCGCAGCTTTATCTTGATGAGGCTAAGGAAAAACTGTCGAGATATCAGATCACGGCATCCGAGGATGGCACGATCACAGCAATGAACAATTCGCTTTTGGCGGGAGTTTTTGAACCGGGCAGCAATCTTATAACAGAAATCAGCGGAAACGGCAATTACGAGGCTGACAGACCGGAAGGTTATGACTTCAATGTAGGTGATATATACACGGCAACAGCATCTGATATAGAGTTTGAACTTAAGGTAAAAGAGGTGGACGATAAAAAGGTTGTTTTTGAACCGGTATCGGACATGTCGGCAGTATCGGATGCACAGATATTTTCCATGGAAGTGACGCGCCCTGCTATAGAAAATGCTGTGTATGTGCAAAAGGACGCAGTACATGAGAAGGATGGCAGGTATTTTGTATACACACTGGATGAGAATGGATACAGACAGGCGGTATGGATAAGTGCCGGAGATCAGGTGGGAGACTACCGGATCATCACAGAAGGACTTAAAAGCGGGGATGAGGTGGTTTTGCAGTGAAGATCAGAAACCTTTTATCAATAAAAAAACTGGCAGTACTGGGAATATGTGTATCGTTTGTGGCAGGCGGCTGTGGAAAAATGACAGAAAGCAGTATACCAGAGCTTGAAGAACCTGTAGCGTTAAATGAAGCCTACAGACCTGTGGAATACGGTACGATTGGCTCCATACAGGTGCTGATGGCTACCGCAGTTCCTAGGGATTACTGCAATTACTACAGTGCCAACGTAAACATTTCACAGATATATGTGGAGCCGGGAGATACAGTAAATGTAGGGGATGTGCTTGCTGTCTGTGATGTGGATGAGGCAAAAAAACAGTTGCAGCAATGTAATGATGCGCTGGCGCATGAGAATGAGACATATGAGATATCCGCTCAGATCTCGGATACGCAGATCAAATTATGGGAGAGTCAGGCTGCGGATACGGACGAATTTTCAATAGAACAGATTGAGAAAAAAGAGAGCACAGAAGAGGATTACAATACGCAGATTGCCACAGAACAGGAAAATGAACGGTACGATAAGCAGCTTCACGAATACCGAGTGCAAAAGATCAATGAACAGATGGCTTTATATCAGCAGATTGTTGATGATGGAACGCTTAAGGCAGCCCACAGCGGTCTTGTCACTTACACTAAGAAGCTGACAGATGGAAGGTCTGCTGCGGCATACGAGAATATAGTCATTGTCTCCGATACGGATGACCTTGTGCTGGATATAAAAGATACAGCCATAAATGAGTACAAATACAGCGATTATGACAAGAAATATGTGATAGTCGATGGCGAAAAATATGATGTCACCGAGTCTCAATATACATCAGAGGTTTTGGTACTTTCGAAGATAAACAACCGCTATCCGGATGTGTGCGTGGAAAGCAGGGAAAAGCCGTTTCTTACGGCAGGACAGATGTATCCGGTATATTTTGAAAAGACAAAAGCAAATCAGGCACTTGTCGTGGGAAAAGATTCCATCTATAAGGATGGCGATACTAGATATGTCTATGTGAAAAATGATGAGGGCGGCCGCGAGAAACGCATCATAACAACAGGTGAGTTTGATGAAAACTATACACAGGTCACAGAGGGCTTAAAAGAGGGGGAGCTAGTCTACTATAATTCTACAGATCAGGTTCCGACAAAGTACAGCAAATATACGGTAACAAGGTCTGACTTTGATATAGCAAACTACGGTGTGCGCTACAGCAGATCTGACGCAGGGACGATAACCGAAACCTGTGATTATGAAGGGCAGATCGTTTCTGTCAATGTGAAGCAGGACGATACGGTAGAAAATGGGATGCTGCTTTACGTTGTGGATACCGGAGAGGGCAAAGCTGCCATAACAGAGGCGAAAAATGCGATCGACTCGGAGAATGAATCCTATGCGCAGAAGATTGCTGATTACGATAAACAGATAAAAGATTTATCTGAAGGTGGTAGTAGCGCAGAAGAAAATAACCGGCAGGATGAAAAGCCGGATACAGCATATGATGAGCAGCAGTTGAAATTGAACTTACAGCTGCTTGATCTGCAGAAAAAACTTGCCTGTGCAGACCACACCTATCAGCTTTCCAGGCTACAGTCAGCATATGACAGCATAAGCGCAGGAAATGACGGCAAAGGAAATATTTCAGTATATGCCAAAAATGACGGAAAAGTTTCAAAGGTGAGTGTCAAGGCAGGAGATAATGTGGAGGAAGGCTCAGATATCCTGCAGATAACCGGAAATTCCACGGACGTACTGCTGGTTCAGGTAAAGGATAGCAATAGCTATAAAGTATATAAGGACAATATAGCAGATGTGGGAGAGCGCGTATCACTTGAGCTGGACGGTACAACGATCTACGGAAGCTGTATCGGTTTTGCCGGTTACGGTAGTGTTGCTCAAAAGGGATATATAAATCAGGATGATAAAGGTGTGCATATTACCGGAAACACAGATTCGGGATATGGAAATGCAGCATTTTATATAAAACTTGACAATGGAATACCGGATGATCTGACCAGGGCATCTGCTGTAAAGTTTTCTTATGTTTCTTTTAAAAAGGTGGTAGTGGTGCCGACTTCGATCATACACAAGCAGGTCAATCCTATGGACAAAGATGATATATCATACTATGTGTGGAAAATTGATGGGGACAGCGTGGTAAAGCAGCCGGTAATATTGAGCGATTATACATCAGGCAGCAATACACTTGTGCTTTACGGTATTGATGAGGGCGATGAAATATGTTTGGCTTCGTAATTAATAAATTAAAAAACAGAAAATGGTTAAATCTGTGTCTGCTTATGGGAGTGGCTTTGTTTATAGCACTTTTTGTGTGCCACCCTATGTTTGAAAAGGGTGCGGGCAATCAGATACTCGACAGACTTTTTACGGATCATGCCACACAGCAGAATGAGTTTCCTGCACAGATGAGCCGCGAGGGAACATATGTGGTGGCAGATTATCCTGATTCGCAGTCAGTGCTTGATAAGCTGTCAGGATACGAAAAGAAGTGGACTGAATATGTGGATATAAACAAGGTTTCCTCACAGCAGCTTATCACACTCTCAGGAGGACGCGCAGATACAGAGTTTGGAGGACTTAACCATTATTTTACAATAGGATATCTGCCGGGACTTTCGGAGTACGCGGATGTTGTAAAATCTCAGACTGACACAGCCACATTCGAATGCAGTATAAGCGAAAAGACAATGGATCACTACGGACTTGTAGCAGGTGAAAAAATCTATTTACATGTACCTGATGGCAGTGGGAAAAAGGAAATTTCTTTCGTCATATCACAGATCTGCCATGAAAAAGATATAAACGATCCATATTGGGCCAAGACGCTTTCGGATATGGGCGATGTGATATTTGTTTCGCAGGATGTTTTTGACGAAATGATGCAGTATTACAGCGAGGACAATATCAGCTACAGTGATTTTCTCATGCTGGATTACAGGCAGATCAACACGGAAAATGCCTCACTTTATGACGGTTATATGGAGCAGTTTAAGGATGCTGACAAGCTCTACAATGACAACATCCGTGATACGCTGGAGCGCTTTTTTACACAGCAGAAGACGATAAAGCTGATGCTTTGGGCGTTGGAGCTGCCGTGTCTTGTGCTTTTGATTTTATTTATAAGAATGATATCTGCACAGATACTTTCGCTCGAGGAAAATGACATACTTGTTTTAAGAAGCCGCGGTGCGACAAAATTACAGGTATTTATTTTGTACCTACAGCAGTCGGGAATAATAGCGTTTGCGGGCTGTGTACTTGGAATAGTACTCGGATATATAATGTGCCGGGCTGCCGCATCTACAGACGGATTTTTAAGATTTACGGCAAAGGATATAGGCACTTACAAATTTGTATGGCAGATGCTTGTCTATGCGGTGGCAGCGGCAGTTATCATGGTGCTGTTTATCACAGTTCCGGTGTGGAAAAAATCAAAGGATGCCATATCAGAGCGCAGCAGGGAACGAATATCAAAGAAAAAGCCTCTTTGGGAGAAATGCTTTATAGACGTTATACTTTTGGCTCTGTCAGCATATCTGCTTTACAATTACAACAAGCAGAAGAGTACGCTTGCGATATCTGTTCTTGAGAACAGGAGCATAGATCCTGTCATGATACTGGACAATTCGCTTTTTATATTTGCAGCGGCACTTTTGTGCGTAAGACTTACCGGACTTATTATTCTGCTTGTGGACAGGCTCTCTAAAAAGCATTTTTCTCCGGCAATGTATGCATCATTTTTACAGCTAAAACGAACCAGATACAATCAGGGATTTCTGGCAGTATTTCTTATCATGACAGTGGCTGGCGGTATTTTTGACGCGAATATGGCGCGCACCATGAACAGCAATATGGAAAAACGGATCGTCTACAATGTGGGTTGTGATGCGATATACAACGAAGATTTCAGACTCAGGATACAGAAGAATAAAGATGGCTCTGTAAGCTGGATGTATGACGAGCCTGATTTCGGTAAATACGAGTCGCTCAAAAATGAGGGCATCTGTGACGGGGTCACGCGTGTGCTTGAGGACGAGCGGGTAGACATTTCCGCAGGCAGTGGTTCGATTTCGGATGCATATCTTATGGCGATAAACACAAAAGAATTCGGTGAGACTGCGAAATTGCAGAGTGACCAAAATGATGATATTAATGACGCGCACTGGTTCAATTACCTGAATGAGCTGGCAAAAGAGCCGGACGGAGTCATCATTTCCTCAAATCTGGCAAAAGCTCTGGGACTTAAAGTTGGTGACAGCTTAAATTACTCAAGGTATGTACCGGAGGCTGTCGATGATGATCAGATCTACGCATCCGAGAATGCAAAGGTATGTGCCATAGTAAAAGGTTTTCCGGGCTACGAGCGTTACACCTATGAGACAGATGTAGAAGGAAATGTGACCGAGCAGGAGAAATACCTGATCGTTGCAAATTATGCTACGGTTGTGGAAAAGTTCGGCATGACACCGTACAGTGTGTGGATGAACCTGTCAAAGGGAAAAACGGTGGATGATATATACAAAAATTTAACATCCGCGCAGCAGCTTATAGACGAGAATAAAAACTCAGCCACAGTGCAGATCACAAACGGTATGTTTACATTAAGTTTTATACTTTCACTGATAGTGTGCTCAGTAGGATTTTTGCTGTATTGGGTTATGACACTAAAACAGAGGGAGCTGCAGTTTGGTATATACCGCGCAATGGGAATGAGAATGAGAGAGGTAAAAGCAATGCTTTTAAACGAGCAGATATTTTTATCATTTCTGCCGCTTCTTGCGGGAGCAGGCATAGGTATAACTGCAACAGCGATGTTTGTAAGGCTCATATCGATCATATATCTGCCGCAGAAACACAATATCGGAGTAAATGTATATATTTATCCATCTGATATGCTGGAGCTTACAGGAGTACTTTTCGTGGCTGTAGCCGTATGCTATGTGGTTATCAGCAGACTGCTTAAGAGTATGAAGATAGCACAGGCACTAAGGCTTGGAGAAGATAGTTAGCAGATAAAAATGATTTTGTGGTAGTCGGTAGAAGGTTTTTATAGCATGGTAAATGAGGTCGTGACATATGGAAAATGCGATAATTGCTCAAAATATAAAAAGATATTTCAAGGCGGGAGATGGTACAACAGTCCACGCACTTGACGGAGTATCCATGGAGATAAAAAAAGGAACACTTGCCATCTTAAAAGGGCGTTCCGGCTCCGGAAAGACCACACTTCTTAATATCCTTAGTGCGCTTGATATGCCGACAGAGGGAAGTGTGCAGTTTCTGGATAAAAATCTCGAGCAGATGACCGAGAAAGACCGGGAAATGCTAAGGCGGTATGAGATGGGATTTGTATTCCAGTCTATAGCACTAATTCCCACGATGACGGCATATGAGAATGTGGAATTTGCCCTTAGACTTGCGAAAAATAAACGTCAGATACGGAAGAATTTGACTGATATGGATAATGACATTGGAGATGCAAAAAACGATGTGATAAATGAGAATACGCATGACAGAGTATCAGAGCTGCTGGAGCGTGTCGGACTGTCAAAGCGCATGGATCATATGCCGGATCAGTTATCGGGAGGTGAGCAGCAGAGAGTTGCGATAGCGCGCGCTGTGGTTCATCGCCCGAAGGTGGTCTTTGCGGATGAGCCGACAGGAGCACTTGATACCGCTGCTGGATTTGAAGTCATGCGATTGTTCCGTGAGTTGATAGACGATGAGGGCATCACAATAGTTATGACCACGCATGATCAAAACCTCATGGAGCTGGGAGATGAAGTGTTTGAGCTTAGTGACGGCATAGTAATTTAAATTAAAAGGGGGAAAAGTAGATGATAAATTGCGATGGACTGGTAAAAATATATGAGACAGACGATAAAAAGGTGATGGCACTGGAGGGGCTTGACCTGACGGTGGAAACAGGGGAGATGCTTGCGGTAATAGGAAAATCCGGCAGTGGAAAATCCACGCTCCTAAATATGATAGGAGGACTGGAAACACCCACAGCGGGAGTACTCACTATTGACGGAAAAGACATTTCCACATATTCAGAAGCTGAAATGGTGAGATACCGCAGGGGCAAGGTGGGCTTTGTGTGGCAGAAAAGTGCCAAAAATCTGTTCCCATACCTGACTGTGCTGCAGAATGTCGAGGCAGTGATGATGTTTGAAAATGCAGGTAATACCGATAATTTAAAACACGGAGAAATTATAAAAAAACGCAAGGATAATAATAAAAGCTATGCCCTTAAACTGTTAAATGCAGTGGGATTACAGGAGCATAAGGATAAGCTTCCGGCTCAGCTATCGGGAGGAGAGCAGCAGCGCGCAGCGATAGCGGTGGCACTGGCAAATAAGCCGGACATACTGCTTGCGGATGAGCCGACCGGAGCCGTGGATACAAGGACTGCTGATACAATCTATGAGCTGTTTCATAAGCTGAACAAAGAGCTTGGTATAACCATCATCATAGTCACACACGATATGGCACTTGCAGGCCGTGTAGACCGCACAGTGCTTATATCTGACGGAAAGGTAAGTACGGAGAAATTGAAGAAACACCCTGCAATGGAATATACGGTTTTGGACAAGGCGCACAGGATAAAACTCACTGATGAGATGCTTGAGGCAGCGGGGATAGAGTCTAATAAGGTCAGGGTTGATGTGCAGGATGGAAGGCTTGTGATATCGCGGATTTAAAGATATATTAATCAGCAACCATAGTCTTGAGATCCTTCTTAAAGTCTGTAATTCTATACTTTATAAAATTGAGTATGCCATCCTGATTAAGCTTATCCATAAATGCGTGGAATATCATTTATGTTCGAATTTATGTCATTTATGCAGATTTGATTGCAAATGAATTATAGATTGTATATTATTTATTATAGAGTAAGTTTAGAAAAGGAATACAGGATGATGTACAGAATTGGAATATGTGATGATGAAGAAGCATGTAGAATAGAAATATCGGAAAGTATAAGAAATATAGCTTTAAAAAATGATATAGAAGTTAAAATTATCCAGTATGAGTCAGGAATTCAGGTTATGGATTGTGAGAAACCTGACATATTGATATTAGACATAGAGATGGAACACATAGATGGTCTGGAAGTCCGTGATTTGTTGGAACAGACGGACAATGAGGTACTGATTATTTTCTGTACTAGCCATGATGAAATAATGAGTAAAGCATATGGGCAAAATGTTACAGATTTTATTAAGAAGCCTGTGAAGGATGAGGAAATGGAAAAGAAATTGCTTCATGCGATAAATATCATTAATAGAAGAGTAAAATGGATTTTTCTAAATACTATAAGTGGAATGACAAAGTTTAAAATTTCAGATATAGTGTATGGTATTGCACAGGGAAGGTACTTAAAGATATACATGTTAGATGGGAGCGAATATTTTATTACAGATAAAGGTGTATCACAGCTTTATGAAATGTTGAAGGATATGAATTTTGCCAGAATAAGCAGGAGTGTTATAATTAATTTTGAAAATGTTAATACAATTGGAGATGAGATAATTATGACAGATGGGGTGAAGCTAAAGAGTAGTAGAAGAATGAAAAAACAAATACAAGAAGATTTTTTTAATTATATGTGTAAAGTGGCAAGGGTTGAAAGAGCAGATAGATGATTTTAGAATTAATATTATTTGAATGGCTGATATGTAAGCTGGAGATTGGTGATATCAAGTTAAAAAAATATTTTGCGTTTATGCTCATAATGTTAATGCAGTTAGGCGAAATTATCGTTATCTTTATTCGACCGACACAAAGCATATGGTATACCATATTAGCGCTTCCGAGTGCTTTAATTGCTACAGGGATACTATTCAAAGAAACGATGTGGCGTAAATTAGCAGTGTTTTTGTTTGCATATGGATATATCGATGTAATAGAATATCCGATTAAAATTATAGTTGGCAGCAATAATGATTTAATGGTATACATAATTACTATTATTATAATTTGTCTTATTGGCAAAATAATAAATCAATTCAAAAAAGTATCGTCCATGATAGCGCGTATTGATCCTATATATTTTATGGCTTCGTCCATGATAGAAATAATCAATATGGGAATAATTGTAATGACCGATGATATAATTTTACCTGGTCAGGATAGACTTAAAATTGTAATAAATGTATTAACAATGATTTCATTTGTTATGTTAGGAATATTTGGAATTGTTTTTATGTTTTTGGGTGCATATAAGAAGCAGCTTGAGATAGATAATAAGATAAAACAAAACTATCTGATTATTCAAAAAGAACACTATAGTCAATTGTATTCTCATATGCGAGAAATACGGAAAATAAAACATGATATGAATGCTCATATAAATATATTGTATAATCTGTTAGATTCAGAACAATACGATGAAGCTGTTAAGTATATATATGACATCAAAATGCATTATGATATAGGTAAAAAATTGGAATCATATTATGATAACGGAATAATTGATGCAATTATCTATTACTTTAATCAAAAAAATCCATTAATTAAGTTTA
>OLVO01003380.1_pt1 | contig 13212 bp, 10 predicted proteins | sample 1672571 | NCBI WGS metagenome assembly OLVO01 (sample SAMEA3136700, study PRJEB25190) | human gut metagenome | biome: human gut; feature: human-associated habitat; material: faeces | place: Austria | collected 2013 | reverse complement strand
GCGGCGGAAACCTTAGCGGGCTCCTCGGCCGGGATGGCCGGGGTCAACGGTGTTGCAGGAATGCTCGCGGCAGCCTTGAAATACTCCTTCTCGCCGTTTGCATATTGGATATAGCTGATTTCCGACACGGGCAGGACGTAAGTCGGGCCGTCGGGATTGGAGAAACGCTTGTAACGAACGGACTCGGGGGTTATCTCCGTCACTTTCGCTTCGACCTTCGAGGCGTCAGCCTTGATTATCAGGTCTTGGGCTGCGACAGTCAGTACGCCGCAAAACGCTGCCAACAGCAGCAGGATCGTTTTTTTCATCATTGCAGGAAATGTATATAGCGCAAATATAACGTTTTTTTCCAAACTTTCTTATTATCTTTGTCAGGATATATAAATATAAGTATGGGATTTTTCGATATTTTCAAAAAGAAACAGGATAGCGCCGCAGCGGACATTCCGGAGAGCCGGCAACAGCAGCAGGAAGAGCTTAACGCGGGGCTCGAAAAGACCAAGACCGGAATCTTCTCGAAACTCGCCCGTGCCGTAGCAGGCCGCTCGACGGTCGATGCCGACCTGCTGGACGACGTGGAGGAGGTGCTGATTACGTCGGACGTGGGCGTGGAAACCACGGTGAAGATTATCCGGCGCATCGAAGAGCGTGTGGCGCGCGACAAATACATGAATACGTCCGAGCTCCAGTCCATCCTGCGCGAGGAGGTCATGTCGCTGATGGAGGAGTCGCACGGCTCGGAGAAGCATTTCGGGCTCGACGCCAGGCAGGGCGAACCCTACGTGGTGATGGTCGTCGGCGTCAACGGCGCGGGCAAGACCACCACCATCGGCAAGCTCGCGGCACAGCTGACCAAGGCCGGGCTGAAAGTCTGGATCGGTGCCGCCGATACGTTCCGCGCCGCCGCCATCGACCAGCTCAAGGTCTGGGCCGACCGCGCCGGGGCGACGATGATCCGCCAGGAGATGGGATCCGACCCGGCATCGGTGGCGTTCGACACGCTGACGTCGGCCAAGGCCAACGGCGCCGACGTGGTGCTGATCGACACGGCAGGCCGCCTGCACAACAAAGTCAACCTGATGAACGAACTGACCAAAATCCGCAATGTCATGGGCAAGGTCATCCCCGGAGCCCCGCACGAGGTAATGCTGGTGCTCGACGGCTCCACAGGACAAAACGCCTTCGAACAGGCACGGCAGTTCACGCAGGCGACGCAGGTCACTTCGCTCACCATCACCAAGCTCGACGGCACGGCCAAGGGCGGCGTGGTGATCGGCATCAGCGACCAGTTCCACATCCCGGTGCGCTACATCGGGATCGGGGAAGGCATCGACCAGCTCCGCATTTTCGACCGCAGGGAGTTCGTGAACGCCCTGTTCGGCCACGAAACGAAATAAAACGCCCCACGCCTGTGAAACCAATCCTCTGGGGCTTATTGCTCGCTCTGGGATGCAGCCTTCCGGGAAAAGCCCAGCAACCGGCCGCGGCAGACAGTTGCCGCATGCAGGCCGACGAACAGGCCGGCACTTCCGCCATGGCAGCACCGACAGCCGGCGACCCCTTCGCGCAGGATTCTGTATGGCAGGAAGCGACGGCCGGGATTCGTGGAACGAAGCGACCAAGGAAAAGCGCTATACGGAGGCATACGACGCATTGAATTCCGCCCTGAAGAAAACCCCGGCAACGCCCCACGCGCTGTCGGACGCTTTGTGGATCGCCCGGGAACTCGGACGGACCAACGAAGAGGTGCAACGGCTCGAATGGCGGCTTTACGCCCTGCTGACATGGATAAGCCTGCTCGGGGAGGGGAGCGAACAGTACCCGGCTGTCGTGGTCAACGTCCGCGACGAATATACCTTCATGTACGATTACATGGGAGTCCGGAAAGTTCTGGGGCAACAACTCATCCGCAAAGACGACGGCATCCCCTACGACAAGATCGACATAGAACCGCTGGACACATCCGACTCCAAAATCTCGGAGGTTTGGTTCGATGTCAGCTACCCGTTCACCATGCTGGCTTCCCCCGGGCATTGGGCGAAAAAACTCACGGGCGAAACACTCACAAAGGACACCGCCCCAGAAAACGAACCCGGCGTCCCGTCCCCGGGAGAATAGCTGGGAACGGGATAGCAACCGCCCCCGATTCCGCCGGGATAACGGACAACATACAGTAACAATATAAGTATCAGGCGACAGGCTCCGAAATCGGAGCCTGTCGCCTTTTTTGTGTCCGGTTCATCCGGATCACCCGTACGCGGAAGTCAATTATACGCAATCTGAGGATTCAAATACGCAAACCACGCCCAGCAAGAATTTCGATATACATAATTTTGAATATCGAATTTCCACATATTACAAATCGACGACAAACACCCGTGATTATTTAAAATATTTTAATAAATCAAGCCAACCTATTCGGTGCAAACCGAGCCTCTATACTTATATAATACTAATATTAACCTTAACTCTATGAAAATGAATTTGACTACTTCGGAGAAGAACAGGGGCATCGTCCGCTTTCTTCTGATGAGTATGCTGCTGTGCCTGCTCATTCATCCGGCCCAAGCGCAAGACCGCGTCACGGTCACAGGGCGTCTGACCGACACCAGCCACGCACCGCTCATCGGCGCTTCGGTCATAGAACAAGGGACGACCAACGGCGTCACGACCGACGCGGAGGGCAATTACCAGATCTCCGTAAGCGGCAACGCGACCCTGGGCTTCTCGTTCATCGGCTACAAACCCCAGAACGTCGCAGTCATGAACCGCACCGCGATCGACGTCACGCTGGAGGAGGATGCCACGATGATCGGCGAAGTCGTAGCCATCGGCTACGGCTCGCAGCGTAAGGAAGACCTCTCGATGGCCGTGACGACCGTCAAGCTCGACGAAGCGGCCAAAAGCCGCGCCTCGAACCTGGCGACCATCCTCCAGGGCCGTATGCCCGGCGTCACCGTACAGCAGACCGGTGACCCGATGAAACCCGCCTCGTTCACGATCCGCGGCCGTGGATCGAAAGGCAACGACGACGACCCGACCTCGGGCGACGGCGTACTTGTCGTCGTGGACGGCGTGCCCAACGCCCCCTACATGATGGAGGACGTCGAAACGATCACCGTACTCAAGGATGCCGCCTCGGCGGCAATCTACGGAGCGTCGGTAGGTTCGAGCGGTGTCATCCTCATCACGACGAAGAAGGCCCAGAGCGGCAAGCTCCGCGTAGACGTGAATGTCTCGCTCGGTTTCGAGAAAGTGACCAACCTGCCGAACATGCTCACGGCGGAACAATACAACGAAGTGTGGGCAAGAACCGTGGAGAACAATCCCGGCAGCCAGCTTCCCAGCGCCGCCAACCCCGAGGTATATCCCTGGGGCAACGTTACCCGCACCGACTGGCTGGATGAGATTTTTCAGACCGGTTTCACGCAGCACTACGCCGCAACGATCTCGGGCGGCAGCGAGAAGGTACAGTCCATCTTCTCGGTATCCTACGACAAGAAGGACGGCGTGCTGCTCAACACCTACAGCGAGAGTTTCAACGGCAAATTGCAGACCGACTTCAAACTCACCAACTGGCTCAAGATTTCGGAGCGTGCGTCGTTCGTGGTATCCAACGGGCAGGGCAACGTGGACACCAGCCACCAGGGCCCGATCATGGGTGCCATATGGTACCCGCGCGCGGCTTCGGTCTACGAGATGAACGAGGACGGGACATACGCCCGCGACGAGAAGGGCAACCGCTATTACGGCGGTACGAGCCCCGAGTGGGCGGACGTGAACGGCACGCCGATGCTCTACAACCCGGTAGCATACCTCGAAAGGATGCACCGCAAATACCCCGAGCATAAGATCTTCTCGACGACCTCGATCGAAATCAAGCCGATCTCGTCGCTGACGATCAAGTCCGACTTCACCATCGACCTGCGCAACAAAGAGTCCGACGAGTTCTACCCCACCATGACGGAGAAAGGCCTGCGGCGCGACATCAACTACCGCGAACAGTTCTTCGACCGGGACAACCACTGGCTCTCGGAGACGATCGCGACCTATGCACAGGTATTCGGCCGGCACCACATCAGCGCGATGGCGGGCTTCACGGCCGATTTCAAGAGGCTGCACAGCCGGGAAGTCTATTCGAGAGGGTATCCCGACAACGATATCAACAGTTCGATTTGGGATCAGGCCAATGACTGGACTTCGAACACGCCCAAGGAGAGCAAATACGAACAAACCATGGTGTCGTTCCTGGCCCGCCTGGGTTATTCGTTCGACGACCGCTATTTCCTGGTGGGCAGCGTGCGCCGCGACGCCTCTTCGAAGCTGCCTGCGAGCAAGAACTACGACTGGTTCCCCTCGGTATCGGGATCGTGGAAACTCTCGTCCGAAAAATTCTTCCGGAATGCAGGCCTCGACAAGGTTTTCGACCTGGTCAAGTTCCGCGCAGGCTGGGGCCGCATCGGTAATGTCGACCTCTATCCGAACAACGTCGCCACCGTCGAGCTCCTGAACTACCAATACCCGATCATCTTCGGCCAGAACCTCGACCAGTTGCTCCAGGGAACCTACCTCAACACGATTCCCAATTATTCCGCCCGCTGGGAAACCACCGAGCAGACCAGCGCGGGCCTCGACCTGACGATGTTCAAGAACAAACTGAACATCAGCGTGGACTACTACCACAAGGTAACCAAAGACCTGATCGACTACATTCCCACCCCCGAACAGATCGGTGTGGCGGATCCTCCCATGGGCAATATGGGCAACGTACTGAACAAAGGCTGGGAGTTCTCGGTGAACTACAACGGCAGTGCGGCACAGGGCAAGCTGACCTACAACGTCTGGGGCAACTTCTCGACGAACAAGGGTTACGTACGCGAATACGGGGTACGCCAGGGCGCCGTGATGCACACCTCGCCCAACCTGAACAGCAACCCGATCCTCTACTCCGACGCAGGGCAACCCTGGTATTCGTTCATGGTCTACCGCACGGCAGGCATCTTCCGTTCGCAGGACGAAATCAACAAGTACATCTACAAGAACCCCGAAACCGGCGAGGCGAAACTGCTGATGCCCGACGCGAAGGTCGGCGACCTGATCTTCATCGACACCAACAACGACGGCGTGATCAACGACGACGACAAGACCTTCGCAGGTTCCTACACCCCCAAGAACACCTTCTCGTTCGGAGGCTCGCTCAACTGGAAAGGCTTCGACTTCAGCTTCTTCTTCCAGGGCGTGACCGGCAACAAGGTCTACAACGGCCTCAAGCAGATGGCCATGAACGGCCGCAACGACTACGGCAACCTCATTTCCGACGTATACAACAGCTGGGACTTCAACCCCCAGGGGAGCAAATACCCCCGCCTGGGCCTGGTAACGGGCAGCGATACGAACGGTAACTACAGCAAATTCTCCGACATATTCCTCGAGGACGGCGACTACCTGCGCCTGAAAAACATCACGCTGGGTTACACGCTGCCCAAGAGCGTCAGCCGCTTCGTCGGAATGGAGAACGGTTCGCTGCGCGTCTACATAAGCGTCGACAACGTATGCACGATCACCGGTTATTCGGGCGTCGATCCCGAGGTCGGCAACTACGGTATCGACCGCGGTGTTTACCCCGTATCGCGTTTCTTCAATTTCGGTGTGAACATTAATTTCTAACCAACACAAACTACAATAGCGATGAAAAAGATATTGATAATAGCCAGCCTCGCCCTTTGCTGTTCCCTTTTGGCGAGCTGCGAAGACTTCCTCGACACCAAGAAATACGGAGCCAAGACCGACTGGGAGACCCAGGAAGACGTAGAGAAAGCACTCGTCGCCCTCTTCTCCTTCAACACGAACGACTCCGAGGGCGTCACCGGCCGCGGCATCACGTGGTTCGAATGCTGCAGCGACGACATGACCGTAGGCCGTCCCCAGGGCGAAGCCGAAGACATCCGCAACTTCCGCATGTCGCCCAGCAACGGCCGCGACGTGAAGAACAACTGGAAGATCATGTACGAGGTCAACGCCAAGGCCAACAACATCATCAAGGTCGTCCCGACGATGAACCTCGACAACGCGTTCAAGACCAAAGCCACCGGCACCGCCTATTTCTTCCGCGGGTTCGCCATGCTGTGGCTCTCGCCCTACTACGGTGACAACGGCCCCAACGGCGGCATCCCGATCATCCTCGACACGACGGAGCCCGCAGCCATGGACAGCCCGCGCCCGGCCTCCGTATTGCAGAACTACGACCAGATCATCAGCGACCTGCGCGAAGCCGGCAAACGCCTGCCTCTCTTCTCGCAGCTCGCACCCGAAGAGTACGGCATGCCCCACAAGGCCGCAGCCTGGGCCCTCGCCGCACGCGCAGCCCTCTATGCCGCACAGTTCGACGCCAAATACTACGACACGGTCATCGAAATGTGCGACAAGGTGATGGGACTCACCGGCGCCGACAAGCGCGAACTGTTCGACGACGGCACGGACAAGGCCTTCGCCAACCTCTGGCGCAAGCAGCAGAATTTCGGCTGCGAATATATCTTCTCGCTGCTGGGCAACGCGGTCGACGGCCCGAAATTTCACGGCATGTCCTTCCAGAACGGCGGCTGGGGCCTGTACAACCACTGGGGTTATTTCCAGCCCACCCTTTCCCTGTGGAACGCATTCGAATCGGGCGACACCCGCCGCGACGCGACGATCATCTACCCCGGGCAGACGATCCGCTTCATGGGCCGGGACATCGTATTCGGCAGCAACTCCTATTCGATCTCCTCGGATACAGGCATGTCGTTCCGCAAATTCCTCTCCCCGTGGGAAGAGGCCGACTGCAAAGGCAAGGAGGTGAATTCCAACGGCGACAACGCCAGCAACACGCTCGGCACCTGCCTCATCCGCTTCGCCGACGTCCTGCTGATGAAAGCCGAGGCGCTGATCTGGAAGAACGGCGAAGGCGACGCCGAAGCCAAACAACTGCTCAACCGCATCCGCAAACGCGCCCGTCTCCCGGAGAACAGCCCGGCGACCAAAGCCGAGCTCAAGAACCAGCGCCGCTGCGAACTGGCGTTCGAGTTCATGCCGAGCCGCCACCTGGACATGGTTCGCTGGGGCGACGCCAAGGAGACCTACGCCAAACCCACGCAGCGCGTGAACTCGCACTGGGATTACGACCTGCAGCAGGTGGTCATCGACGCGCCGAGCAACTATGACAACGGGCGCACGTTCGATCCCGTCATCAACCAGGTTTTCCCGATCCCCGTAACGGCATTCAACGGCACGGTGAACCTGACCCAGAACCAAGGTTATTAGTAAACAACCAAGATCATTACCGAATATGAAACTGCTGAAACATATCATCCGTGCAGGTGCCTTATGCGGCCTGCTCCTTACGACGGCTGCGGCGAAGGCGCAAACCGTACAACTGAAAGTACTGGACTGGAACGTGCTGTCGTTCGAAATGACGGACAAGTCCAACCAGATCGACTTCATCGTCGACGAGTACGTCGACCTGATCAAGGCCCAGAATCCCGATATCGTCTGCATCAACGAGCTCGAGACCGGCACCAGCCGTATGGGCAAGGAGAAACTGACCGAACTGGCGTCCCGCCTGGACATGTACCCCTACTTCATCATGTCCTATCCCAAGGACGTAGGGTTCTACGGCAACGGCATCCTCTCGAAATACCCGATCGTAAGTTCCTTCTCCGCATTGCATCCCTACAAACATGCCAAAGGCGAGGGCAACTACCAGTGGAATACAGGCTATGAATATTATCTGTATGGTTATGACCAGCGAAGTATGGGCTACATCGACATTCTGGTACCGACCTCCGATTCGGACGGACAGATCGTGCGCATTATCTGTACGCATTTCGACCATTGCGGAATAGATCAGGTCATCCAACAGCAGGAACAAAATGTTGTAACACAAGCCGGGCTGAACAATCCCGAATACCCGACAATCCTGATGGGAGACTTGAACGTCGGATGGGGAACAAACGTGCTTCCTGAATTCAGAAATTTAGGCGACCACATCGGGGTGTCTTGGGTAGACCACATCTTTGCTTTCCCCAAAGGTCGATGGACGGGCCATGATTTCAAATCCCATTCCTGCCCTGCCGCCAATGGCAAGGCATCGCTCTCCGACCATGACCCGATCACAGCCACCTTGGTACTTAAATAGCAGTTCGTCGAATTCACAAAAGTCGAAAATATGAAAAACATACAAAAATATCTCTCAGCACTGCTCGCGCTCGCCATGGCAGCCCCGGTATTTACCGGTTGTTCGGACGATTACGAGTATTCGCTCAGTTCGGTGGTCGCCAAGCCGTCCGACAAGTTCAACGCCAGGATCCAGTTCGTCAGCCGCCTGAGCGACGGGGCGCTGATTACGGGCGATGCCGACTACACGGCTCTCAACAACTACATGGTCAACACGCTCAAAAGCCGCGAAGAGGCATGGCTCACGGTCTTCGACCGTTCGGACAACGCCAACCTGGACAAGGTGATGCAGATCTCGATCAACACCTACCGCTGGACGGCCTTCGCCTTCAACGGGCTGACCAACAGGACGACCTACAAGGGCAGCACGCTTTTCTTCAACCAGCCGACCCGCTCGGTCAAGGCCACGGCCTGCGGCAAAGGCTGCTACGTCACGGGCTTCTCCCCGCTGATGGAAGGTACGCGCACCGACAAGGATGAAAACGGCACCGTGACCGGCACCGTGGACATCGCCTACGACATCAATTTCCGCACGGTACGCTTCGAAACGAACGAGCAGATCAACGCCTTCGGCGGTGAAAACGGCGTCATGAACACGCTCAAGCGCGAAAATATGAACATGCTGATGATCGGCACGGTCAAGAACGACCTGCTCGGAGCGCTCGAATCGGCAGTACAGAATACGGACGGTTCATTCAAGGTCTACAACGTCGCGTCCGGAAGCGCGTATACGATCTTCATGCTCGCCGAAGAACGCTTCTGGGGCTTTACGGATGTTGCCCCGATATCGGTCGGAAACGGCATCGAGGCCTATACGATAAACGTCATGTGGTAAAGGTTGGTTTAATTTAGTTGGAAGGAGGATGCGGCTTCGGGGCCGCATCCTCTTTTTATGCACGGGAAACCGCCGCGGCTGGCGGCGATTCCGGGATTATTTCGTACTTTTGCAGCGGAAACCAGATACGGAATGAAAAAGATCAACGTCATAACGCTCGGTTGTTCGAAGAACACGGTCGACAGCGAGCACCTGATGGCACGGCTCGCGGCGGCAGGCTACGAAGTCCTTTTCGACAGCGACCGCACGGACGCCAAGGTCGTAGTCATCAACACCTGCGGGTTCATCGGCGACGCCAAACAGGAGTCGGTCGACATGATCCTGCGCGCGGCGGCCGCGAAAAACGCCGGCAAGATCGAGCGGCTGTTCGTCATCGGCTGCCTCTCGGAACGCTATGCCGACTCCCTGCGCGCCGAACTCCCCGAAGTGGACGGGTTCTTCGGCGCCCGCACATGGGACGGCATCGCCCGGGCGCTGGGAGCCGCCGAAGACCCGGCCCTGGCCACCGAACGGCACCTCTCGACGCCCAGGCACTATGCCTACCTGAAAATCTCGGAGGGTTGCAACTGGAAATGCGGCTACTGCGCCATCCCGCTCATCCGCGGCGGGCACGTTTCCGTGCCGATGGAGGAACTGGAGGAGGAGGCGCGCAAACTCGCGGCCGGAGGCGTGAAGGAACTGATCGTCATTGCGCAGGACACGACCTACTACGGGCTCGACCTCTACGGGAAGCGCCGCCTGGCCGAACTGCTGCGCCGCCTGTGCCGCATCGACGGTATCGGGTGGATACGCCTCCACTACGCCTACCCCACGGCATTCCCCGACGAGGTGATCGAAGCCATGACATCCGAGCCCAAGATCTGCAAATACCTCGACATCCCGTTCCAGCACATCTCCGACGCACAACTCTCGGCCATGCACCGCCACCACACCAAGGCCGAAGCCTATGCGCTGGTCGAAAAATTGCGGGGGGCGATCCCCGACCTGGCGCTGCGCACGACGCTGCTGGTCGGCTATCCCGGTGAAACGGAAGCGGATTTCGCAGAACTGGAACAGTTCGTACGGGACGTACGGTTCGAACGCCTCGGGGTCTTCGCCTATTCCGAGGAGGAGGGCACCTACTCGGCACAAGAACTCAAAGACGACGTCCCGGAGGAGGTCAAGCAGCAGCGCGTGGAACGCATCATGACGCTCCAGAACGACATCGCCCGCGAAAACAACCTGCGCCGCGTAGGCCGCACGGAACGGGTTCTGATCGATTCGCGGCAGGGCGACTACTATGTCGGACGGACGCAATACGACTCGCCCGAGGTCGACCAGGAGATACTGATCCCGGCTGCGGAACGGCGTCTTCTGCGGGGGCATTTCTACGAAATACGGATCGACGGCGCCGCCGATTACGACCTTTACGGAAAGGCCGTCAGGAAATAAAATTTGTTTTTTAGCGTTCCTTTTCATACCTTTGAAATGTAAATCGGACTTTACCCGAGACCCAATGGCCGAAAAAAGCGTGATAACGAATATCGAAGCCCGTATCCGGCAGCTCATCGACGACCACAAAAGGTTGTCGGAATCGTGTGCGGAACTGACGGCGCAGCGCGACAACCTGAAAGCCGAAAACAGGACTTTGCAGGAGCGCATCCGCGAACTCGACGGCGAATTGTCACGTATGCAACTGACGGAGGGACTGGCGGGTGAAAGCCGCAACCGGGAGAAAGCGCGGGCGCGCGTCAACCGTCTTATGCGGGAGGTTGACAAATGCATCGCACTGCTCGGAAGGCCCGAATAACGGGAAGGGACGGCGAACCGGCAGTAACGCCGCAACCAGCACCCGGGCCGCAGATGAATAAGAGGCAGCAAGATAAACGAAACAAAAACGACATGGCACAACAGGCGATAACCCTCAAGATAGCCGGGAAAAGCTATTCGCTCAACATCGAAAGCGAAAAGGAGGAGGTATACCGTCTTGCCGAACGGGAGGTGAACAACTACCTCGCGGCGATAAAACAGAACAACTTCAAGAACTGGACGGATCAGGACTACCTGTCGATGGCCGCACTGAAATTCGCCATTGCAAACGTCGACATGCGGCAAAGCCGCGAACTGGGCGACGAAGACCTGAAACATCTGGGGCGGCTCGGCGAAGAGCTCGACGCCTACCTCAACACCCTGCAACGGTAACGGAGGGTAAAGGCCAGGCACGGGATTTGCCCGGGCAAACCGTAAAAAACGAGGTTCTTTAACATACGAAGGAAAAATCTACCCGCATAGATTCCTTACAGCTTTGCGAAACTGAACACTTTTTAAATTGGGGCAACTCAAGGCGCTTCAAAATCAGGCCTTGACCCTTCGGGGTGTATGCTACGGCGTACCGTTGGAAGATTGCGATTGTCGGAGCCCCCACACATGACTTATCTGCAGATTCGTCAAACAAGACTAAGGAATCCTATGCGGTTTTTTTTATGCACTACAACAAACCCTATAATAACAAATTCAAAACAGCAACAAAAACATGTATACCACCATTTTGGTTGCCTGCATCTCTGCCGTGGCCGCCGTCGGAATCTACGCGGTCGTCACGAACCTCGTAGCCAAGACCTCGATCCGCAAGCGGCGCGAAGCCGCCCTGAAAGAGGCCGAGGCCGAAGGGGAGATGATTAAAAAGGAGAAAATCCTCCAGGCAAAAGAGAAGTTCATACAGCTGAAAAGCGAATACGACCGCCAGGTCAACGAACGCAACCAGAAGATCGCCCAGAGCGAACAGCGCGCCAAGCAGATCGAGGGCAACCTGCAGAACCAGCAGCGCGAGCTGGAGAACAAACTCCGCGAGAACGAGCGCCTGAAGGAGCAGATGCAGAACCAGCTGCAAATCCTCGAGCACAAGAAGGAGGAAGTAGACCAGATGATGCGCGAGCAGAACATGCGGCTGGAACAAATCTCGGGCATGAGCTCGGAGGATGCCAAGAACATCCTCATCGAGAACATGAAGGCCGAGGCCAAGACCGAGGCAGCTTCCTATGTGAACGAAACCATCGAGGAAGCGAAGATGACCGCCACGAAGGAGGCCAAGCGGATTATCGTGGCTTCGATCCAGCGCGTGGCCACGGAGACGGCCATCGAGAACGCCGTGACGGTCTTCAACATCGAAAGCGATGAGGTCAAAGGCCGCATCATCGGCCGCGAGGGCCGCAACATCCGGGCACTGGAGGCAGCGACCGGCATCGAGATCATCGTAGACGACACCCCCGAAGCCATCATCCTCAGCGGTTTCGACCCTGTCCGCCGCGAGATCGCCCGCCTGGCGCTCCACCAGTTGGTAACCGACGGCCGCATCCACCCGGCACGCATCGAGGAGGTCGTAGCCAAAGTACAGAAACAGATCGAAGAGGAGATCGTCGAAGTCGGAAAACGCACCACGATCGACCTCGGCATCCACGGGCTGCACCCCGAGCTGATCCGCATGATCGGCAAAATGAAATACCGTTCGTCCTACGGCCAGAACCTCCTGCAGCACGCCCGTGAAACGGCCAATCTCGCGGGTATCATGGCCGCCGAGCTGGGGCTGGAAGCCCCGCGGGACTTTTCCATCATCGGCTTTGACAATACAGACTTCGGGCGGCTGCCATATATCGCGCTGACCTCCGTTTCCCAGCAGAAATTCCGCACAGGGCGGTTGGCCGTCCAGCGGCTGCTGGAAAAAATCGGCGGAGATTGCCGTCAAACCACAGATATTTTGCAGCCGGAGCTGATGATCCGCTCCTCCTGCCGTAAAATATGAAAAAGGAGCATATCATGCAAGGGATTCCTCTTGAAGAGCGCAAGCGTCTGGGCGCTTTGCTGGACACCAGACCGCAGACAGAGGTCATGGCCATGATCTCCCAGTTCTCTCAGGCAGAGACCGACAATTTTGTTGCGCCGCCCGCACAGGTTCCAAAGACCTTGGGCGTCCTGATGTTCAATATGGAGCGGGGCGTCAACCTGCCGGAAATTCAGGAATTTCTCCGGGACTGCCCGGATATTCAGCCTTTTGATGTGATCCTCGCCAACGAGCTGGACGACGGCTGCGCCCGTTCCGGCAACAAGAACACCGCCAGAGAGCTGGCGCAGGCATTTGGTCTGAACTACGCCTGGGGCTTGGAGTTTATCGAACTGGTAAACGACGAAAA